>WLWD01003190.1_pt1 | contig 61120 bp, 51 predicted proteins | sample 6712731 | NCBI WGS metagenome assembly WLWD01 (sample SAMN12718690, study PRJNA576275) | sponge metagenome | isolation source: marine sponge | host: Mycale hentscheli | place: New Zealand: South Island, Marlborough, Capsize Point | collected 2014-11-01 | reverse complement strand
TCCAGCATTGAGCAAACCTACGACAACATCATGTGCGAGATGTTCAGTAACTCCATTAACTGGGGAAAGATCATCACTTACATCACCTTCACAGTCCACATGGCCGTCTATTGCGCCAGAGAGAACTCTCTGAGAGACAAGGTGCCAGACATTGTCACCTGGGCGTGAACTGGGTCATGGAGGAGCAGCTGCAAGGTTGGATCAGAATTCAAGGGGTTCTGCAAGCTTTCCTGGACCACTATGACACTGTTGACTGGCAATTCAATCTATCTTCTGGTTTGCTGGCTTTAGGAGTGGTCGCTACTGTTGCCACGGGATTACTTGCTCTCAAGAAACTCTTCATGTAAAGCCAAGATGGCGTAGACTTTTTCCTCTCATTTCTCGGACTGCATTGCTGTAATTTATTACTAACTTTCACCGCCACAATCATTGCTGATACCCAATCACTTGTCATTCTTTAATTTTTGTGGTATGTTTTGGCATATAAATTTGGGTTTTAATAATCTATTCTTGTAATATATGAAAATGATTTTTTAAAAAAACAACTTTAGTAAGACCTAATCCTGCTCTCATTAAGATTAAAAAAAGAAGACATATCAAATGGCATGATGTACTCTTGTGGAGACAAATGACTACTTCCCTTATCAGTCAGCATGAGAAACCCAACCAGACTTACAGTAACCCAAACCTAAAGTTCTATACATTACTGATTACTTATCCTATGGGGGATGGGCCATAATATAATTTAAAGTTTTTTAAGGTAAGTTTTTGTAGGTGAATTTGACTGCCAAATATCTCCTCCGATCATTTGTATATTTAGACTAACACGAGGGTCAGGTGGGGTGGGTGTGGTTCATGCAGAGGAATGGAAAGATACCTGCCGAATTGCTGGAAGCTGCAACCCACACTAAGCATCATCGTCATGTTAGCTAGACATGGGAAACTATTTGGCTCCCAGTCAAAATTGCTGGGGCCAAAATTAGCAAATACAATTAAATATGCAAAAATATTTTCAAATAGTCGTGAACTAATCCATCCAAATAATGGGACAAATTGGCTCACTAAAGAAAAAATGCGCCATGTCAAGCCATTTCTACTTCAGTTATTGTAGGTCACAGTGCTTTGAAAATAATACAATATCTAATAATCTGCTATCTCTCTTGCTTTTCTAAATAATTGTTAACTTACTGCCAGCTGACCTTCCTGCTGGCCAGCTGACCTTCCAGCCAGCAGACTTTCCTGTCAGCTGACTGTCCTTCCTTACCTTTGTGCTCAACAGCAATATCCAGCTGCTTTATATGTGAAATTTGCTATACCTTAGCTACAATGAGTGGAGCAGAACCACCTAACAAGAAAAAAAGGCGAATGAATCACTTCAATGAGAAGTGGACTGAAGAGTTTAGAGGGATTGGGAAGAGCTACAGAGGTATATTGTTACTAATCTATTGATGTCTATCAAGTTCAACAGTGATGATTGCTGAAGTAAAGCTTGATGATGAACTTCTTAAAAATTGCAAAAAAAGTCACACACAAAGCACTCAATATGTAAACTGAAATTTGATATCCAAATATTATTATTATGAAATTTGAAATTGGGGCGTGGTTTTAGGTGTGGTTTACAGAAATGGGCGGTGTTTGAGGTGTACCTAAAATTAATTTTAAAAAGTTGGCAACTATGGTACTTAGTGATGACACAGATGTATTTGTGCTTCTGGTATACTGGGTATATCAGGCAGACCTAGAGTTATTATGCAAGGTGCAAATGGAGCGGTGGGATGGGACAGTGCTGAATATTAATGCCACCTGTGCTAACTTAGGTCCAAAGTGTCTGCAGTTGCTCGGTATGCATGCCCTCTGTCGATGTTATACTACCTCCTATCCATATGGGAAAGGAAAGATCACTGCATTAAACACCCTGCTTGCTCATGATTTCCCAGGTTTGGCAGATGTGCTTGGTGAAGTGGGCACCACACATGCAAACGTCATGGCAGCAAAGCCTTTCTTTTCTGCACTGTATCGTCAGCTTCCAGGGACATCGATGGAGTCTCTCGTTTCAAACTCTTCACTAAGAAGAAGAAGAGTCCCAAAGTGATGGCCCTACCTCCAACATCTGCCAACCTGTTGCAGCATGTGCTGCGAGCTCATCTACAAACTATGTTGTGGAAAGCAGCAGACCAAGAAGGACCACCAGATGAGTCGGCCAATATCACTCACTTTGGGTGGGAGTTTCGTGATGACATTCCAGTTCCTGTCATTGCTCAGGGTGACCCGGCTCCACCTGAGCTGATTTATGTGATTCAGTGTCAATATAGAGCACAGAGCAAGAAGTGCAGCTGTGAGGCATGTGGCTGCCACAAGCAGCATCTTTCTTGCACATCATTCTGCAACTGTTCAGGTGATGAGAGTTGTTGCAACCCATACACCACGCAAGGAGATGCTCAGCCTGGAAAGGATGAGGATGTTGCAGTGGAAGATTGTGACATACATATGGTGGATGCTGAGGAAGAGGATATTGAAGGGGCAGGCATGGAGAGTGAAGATGCTGGGGAAGAGGATTTTGAAGAAGTAGACAGTAACATGATGACTGGCAATTACCCGATGATATTCCTTGAACTATTTACCAGCTGTATCTATTAATGATTTATTGCTTATTATTGATTATTGCAATTATCTATGTGAACTTTGACCTTTGACATGACCCCTTAGCACCTGATTTTGACCACAAATTAAAAAAAAAAGCAGTAGATTATGGATTCTATATGCCCAGACACCCTCATAAAGAGGTATCCCAAACTATCACTAATACTGAATTTTCAAAATGGTGTCCAGCAGCCATCTTGAATTTTTACCAATTACCAGATTTCCCCAAAGTTGTCATTAGGACAACCAGGCTAAATTTGTTCTATGATCCCATGAGAGTACAAAAAAATATAAAAACTTCATAGGAAAAAACATTTCTAGGTTGATGTATTACGTATATGGGACTACCGACTGGACTAGGTAACCAGCAGAAACATACATTATTATTATTATTACATTATTATTATAATTATTTTTTATTGCTATTATTACTATTACAAACCGTGCTAAGAAAGAAATGGATTTTATTGGGCAAATTCATGGAAATAAGACCATTTTAAACTTTTAGCTACATTATCAAAATTCAATTCAATTTTTTTTTTGACTTAGCTAAAATCTCTATTTATATGAAATATAAACTGGTTTTCATAGGAATAAATGTGTGTGTGTGTGTGTGTCCCCCTCCCCCATTCTTATCAAAATAATTTCCATGATCTCTGCCTTGAGTGAGCACTATACGTTAATTCAGCGAAGCGAGCGAAGCGAGCCGAGCTGACTCTCTAATGAGTTCGCATATATATATATATATTTAGGTCTAGAAATTGTTTTTGTTCTTGCGTGGGCGTACGTGTGTACCCTTTCTCCTACACGCTTGCGCGGGCCGAGTATATACCTTCTTAGCAACATTTTGTTTTGTTTACCCGCCGTACGAAGTAGCGGTGCCCTGTAGACAAAACGTTAGAAACGTTCGGTCAAGAATTTTATGGGCGTTCGAAACTCCTGAAGAAAAATTAGTAAGGAGAGCGATAAGAAATGAAAAAGACAGGGCAAGGAGGAGGAGAGTTAAAACAAAACAGAAACAGGTAGCAAAGTAAAGAATCTGACAGTATTTTGTAGCCACACCAAGCACGCATGGAATAGCTGCAATTACAGGGAACACGCATCGCTCGCTTCGCTATTTTGTGCTATTAGAGCACATCACTAGTTCAGCGAAGCGAGCGAAGCGAGCGGAGCTGACTCTCTAATGAGTTCGCGATATATATATATATTTAGGTCTAGAAATGGTTTTTGTTCTTGCGTGGGCGTACGTGTGTACCCTTTCTCCTACGCGCTTGCGCGGGCCGGGTAACCTTCTTAGCAACAATTTGTTTTGTTTACCCGCCGTACGTACCGAAGTAGCGATGCCCGGTAGACAAAACGTTAGAAACGCTCGGTCAAGACCTTTGAGGGCGTTAGAAACTCCTGAAGAAAAATTAGTAAGGAGAGCGATAAGAAATGAAAAAGATAGGGCAAGGAGGAGGAGAGCTAAAACGAAACAGAAACAGGTAGCAAGTAAAGAATCTTTCTTTTTGAAAAGCCATTAAATGTTGCTAATTTATTTATTAGACTATTCCTGAGAATTACTGTACCAATCAACTGCTGTAGACTCAACTACTCTTGAAGACACTGAAAATGCAGCCACACCATCTGAACAAGAAGCTAATATCCCCACTACTTTTTGTACTGCAAGAGGAAGGAAAAGGCATCTATCAGAGGACATCCATTCTCGTATACACCCAAAGCAGCAAAAAAAGTTGCGGAAAATATAACTCAAACAATTTCGATACCGCAAAGCCTTTCAGCTTATCAGCAACGAATGCAAGAGGTAAATATAAAATAAAATATATACTTCAATAAGTTAATACGAGACATATTTTCGTTTAGGAAACCATTATGCAGAGAGCAACGTCTACAACTAATGTCACAAAAACAGCAAGTCACACATTTGTTTGAAAGTGATAGTGAAAGAGATCACAGGCTCCACTGTTTGTCCACTAACCAACTGTTGAGAACAGCAAATGAATCTTCATTACAAAATTCCTCTACATTAGAGCAGTTGTCAACTAACCAACAGCAGAGATTGGCTGATGAAACACCACTTCAACGGGAGACTAGATTGTCTCAAGTTAGGGGGAACAGGTCAAGACAACATCCCCAGGTTCCATTGCACCATATTATTCCAGCATTTGATGATCCTCAAGTTCACACAGCAATGCGTAATTTTCATGCTAAAATCTCATCGATTACTATCCCAGTCTGCATAACGTGTATGGAGAAGTTTCCAGGCACCAAAATGAAATTTAAGTCATTGGAATGTTGTCGATGTAGCTGGGATAAACATATCCCTAAGCTCTATTCAGCTCAAAATAACATGCATCCTGGAAACATTCCTCCACTTGCAGGTTAAATTTAATGTAAAACTATAAAAATTAACCTAACTCTATTATCAAACTATGTAGTCTAAGATCTACATCCATTTAACATACTCTGCTCTCCCTCTGAATATGTTATAGTACCCAAACAAACTCTTTTATTTTTTTTTTTTATTAAACCACAAAGTTTACATCAGCTATAACTGTAATGATGTATGACATTTTAAATTAAATAGCTGTATATTCTGTCTAAAATACCAGCCAATAACTTTGATGGTAAAATAATTCATTATTCTTATATTATCACAAATAATATAACATTTAAACTTTATTATATAAAGCAATACTATGTAGCTGATTACGAATTACATTAATAAAATAAATAAGATTACTCTTGTTTTACCACAAAAAGTATAACATTTAAACTTTATTATACATAGCCTAAATTTTATAGCCTTCATCATACAGTGGTATAGAATAGAAGCACCAATGAATCTATATGAAACAACAGACAGACATAACATTAACAACATTAAATAAATAACTGTATCTATAGCTGCAATTACAGGGAACATGCATCGCTCGCTTCGCTATTTTGCGCTATTCGAGCGCACCACTAGTTAGGTCTAGAAATTGTTTTTGTTCTTGCGTGGGCGTACGTGTGTACCTTTTCTCCTACACGCTTGCGCAGGCCGGGTAACCTTCTTAGCAACATTTTGTTTTGTTTACCCGCCATACGAAGTAGCGCCCAGTAGACAAAACGTTAGAAACGCTCGGTCAAGAGCTTTGAGGGCGTTAGAAATTCCTGAAGAAAAATTTGTAAGGAGAGAGATAAGAAATGAAAAAGACAGGGCAAGGAGGAGGAGAGCTAAAACGAAACAGAAACAGGTAGCAAAGTAAAGAATCTTTCTTTTATAAAAGCCATTAAATGTTCCTAATTTATTTAGACTATTCCTGAGGATTACGGTACAAGGAGCCTTCATCATAGAAAAAAAAGCTACCACTATTGTTTTCTCACTTTGACAGTATTTTATAGCCACACCAAGCATGCATGGAATAGCTGCAATTACAGGGAACATGCATCGCTCGCTTCGCTATTTTGTGCTATTAGAGCACATCACTAGTTTATTATGCTTTTGAACCAAAAAAATTCTATATTTGTCAGTGTGTTATAGTTAATTCATGTGTAGGTATGATTTTTTAAGCAACAAAAATACATAAAATAATGTTTTTCTAGTGTACAAATTAAATCACAATATACAATCAGTCAATAAAACATCAATTGCTGAAAATTAATCGCTTGACCACTTGCTTACAGGCACGAGTAATCAAACTTGACATATCCTGAGTAGCCAGAGAAACGAACTCCAGTACGACGCACACCTTGGTATACAGAAAAGCTACGCAGTCTTGATAAAGCATCGTCTCCTCCATAGAAATCTTTATCGTAAACTGTAACTTGAAGTCTTGTCCAAGAACGTGATCCGAGACTGATTGTCTGGTTCCAGGTGGGGTTCCGAGTGTTCAATCTGTAGTTTGTTGAACGTCGAAGATAGTAATTTCGGGTGCCACTGCGATAAATGCCAGTAAATCTCATATAAGGATCACTAGTACCATAAAAACCATCCCTGTTTGAAAGACCACGCCCATATCTTGCAGTAACATTTAAGGTGCACTGATTGCTTAGCTGACAATTTGTTCCGACATATCCTGTGGGACACAGACAAGTGTAGCTGGCACAGCCATCAATACAGCGTCCTCCATTTAGACATGGGTTGCTTGAGCATTCATTTCCATCTGCTACTAGCTGATAGTCATAATAGAGTTGTCCAAGTCCATAACCGGGAAGTATACGATTTCTATAATAGCCAGTTTGTGCAGTAAAAGTGTGCTTATTCGACAAAGCCTGCAATGCTGGGAAGTCGTAGTCAAATATTTGTATGGTAAAAGAAGTGTATGGCTGACAACTGAAGTTTAGCCACTGGTTCCAAGTAGGACTGAGAGTGTTGTACAGATATCTCGTCGACATGGTAGTTCTCCTGCCAGTGGATTGTATTGCTTCAACTCGAACAAGGGGATCAGGTAAGTTAGTGTTGGGATCTGTATCTCTTAGGTTCCTGGCAGATTTAATTTTCACTTGAAGTCTTGAATTCCTTATAGGCGTAACAGTAGAATTTGTGCTGACTCCATGATCAAAATATATGTAGCTTCTGCATGTAGTATTTTGGCAGTGTCGCTGATTGATTCGACGAGAGGATGATACAGAGACGGTTTGAGACATAGTCAGCTGGTCATCACTTGATCTACTTAAACCGAAGTCATTATCCCACACACTTATCCGAAAAAACTGCCACCTCCTAACTCCCATGACCAACCATTGGTTCCAGCTTGGATAGCGATTGTTTGATATGTGTCGAGTGGTTCGAACGACTTGATTTCCGCTGCAGTCCACTGCAGTCACTCTAACATAAGGATCAGGTAGGTTTGATCCTCTGTCTGTATCGAGAAGATTGACACCTCGTCGTACATATATGGTCAGATTGCCTTGTATTCCAGCATTACTTTGACATCTGCATGAGTACAAACGATTAGCTTGCAAAATGTCTTGAGCGCTCAGTCTAATTCTTTGTCCAATAGTCGGTCTTCCTTGCCGAGCATACTCTGTGGTATTTGTAACAGATAATGTCACACATCGACTACCAAAGCATCCTCTTCTTGAAAAAGATCTCGTCCTATAATGCATTATGGAGCCATAGTCGTAGTGGGATCCTTGATTGTCAATATCGAAGTCTCTTCGTCGCAAAAAATTGTGCCCAAATCCACTTTGAACATTGTTCAGGTTCACGCTCACATAGCGATCACGATCAGGTCTTGCCTGTTCATGCCAGAATCCTAAGGCATGCCCTATTTCGTGAATAGTGATTCCAACAGTTTCACATCCTCGGCCCAGGTTAATAATCTGTCTTCCACCTTTTCGACCAATAGAATCTGAGTAGCAACCCCTACTTGAAGTGGTAAAGTTGATGTAGTCACGTGTCTGTGATGTTGCTAATACAAATCTCAAGCATGTGTTTGCCTGCCATTGTGCTATTGCTTGGGAAATCACATTCCTCGTAGATGAAATGACTGTAGAATGTATTCTGTACCTTACGATATTGCCCAGCCACAAGTTTATTCCTGTCGTGCTTCCAACAGCTCTAACTTCACGAGTGTTTTGATCTTTTGTGTCATTTTTGTTGTCAATTTGGTCTGCATACTCAGCAAGTAGCTCTTCACCGCCAGGCAAGCTGCTCAAATTGTAGAACTTGGCAATCATTTCTTTCGACAGCTTCAGGTCTCCCTCAAACAGACCTTCAGTGTAAGGCAACTCTTCAGCGTAGTTGTCAATGCCATCATCAGTTTCGTTGACTTCTGCTATTACTGCTCCAAGAAGGCCAAGGAATATTAGATTTATTCCCAGTAGCATTTCTAAAAAGAAAACGGTAATAATTAGTGATTAACACAATTACTTGATGTGATTCATTGCAGTTACTTACTCCATGCAGTTTCTGCAGTTTTCATTTTGCTTGAAAATTGTAGGAACCTGTTGGAGTATGTAGATTAGGATGTAGAAGATCCAGAATGATGAAAAGTTATGATTTAAAATTCTCATATCCTTCTTTTTATATCCAGGCTTTCCAGTTATTAAAACCACAAAGGTTAGAGGTGAGAACACCTAGAGATGGTGGCCACCAGAAAAAAAATATTAACATTTAGGGAAGATTTCTAATGCCAATAAATATGCAGGAAGTTAAAAGTCAGATCATGCAGGAAATAAAGCCATCCACCTTAAGTTAAATTCTGGGAATTTATTTGTGGACTTTACTCACTACATTAAAATTAATTTTAAACATTCCATCATAAAAAATATTTATTAATTGTTAGGGGAATGTAATGCTACACAGGAAGTTTTCAAGGTATATCGTGCACAATACTTAAATCATTCACTTAATTCAACCCTCAGAATTTTTTATGTGAGAGTTTATTTAATAAAGATTATTTACAAAAAAAAAATCATTACAAGTGGCCGAATGTACACAAGCAGTATTGACTTTAATGACTTTATTAATAACTGGCCTAAAATGAAGTATAATTATATATTGAAATGATGAAAGCTTTGAGACTGAGAAAGCATTGAAATATTTAAACAATTTGCGCACAGTATAATTATGTAATTATTGTTTGTATTTTTATAAAGTCTATAAATTGTATTCTATTTTTAATCATGTGGATATTTATTTTCATTAAGTTTTGCAACTATCATAAAAAATTGGAGAAAGTATGCTATTAATCAGTCTACTCTTCCTAGCTAGAGCAATTAAATCGTATTTTTATAGAAGTAGTGTTACACTACTTCTATAAATACAAGCTAATTGATTGACATACCTAAGGGGAATTTTTCAAATTACTATCTATAGTTAAAAAAATTCTTGCCAATTACTTATGCTATTCTATGCTGTGAACTGGCTAGACAAGTGGCTATATTATCAAGTTTTACTGCAATCCTTGTACTAGTGGTAGCTAGCTACAATGTAACCCAATTCATGAATATTTGCTGCTGACTATGATGACGTAGACAAAAAAAAAGGAACAGGAAGACCACAAACCAATTTGTGTCAAAGGTGGAGTGCAAGTTTAAACTTCACTTCCTTTATGATAATTTGCCTCCTGCTTTATGGTCAGTCAAGTTTCTGATAACAATCTATTATCAGGCATTAATCTATGAGGAAGCTGCTATATATATATGTGGTTACTAAATAATGATTTCAGTTATAATGTTCATACACTCGCTCACTAAATCTATGATTTATATTTTATATTTATTATATGTAATATTTATTACTTATAATTGAATGCACATAGGTTACATCATGAAGTGGAGGTGGATTAACATAACTGAGAACCATAGTCCTGAGAATAGTGTAAATCCAGTATTGACTGGAATGTTGCAAGCAACCCGAAACAAGCCTGTAGGCTATACGGAACTCATGAAAACAAATTTTTGATTGGAGGGTTCCCTTATTCACCTGCTGGAGGTGCGTGTGAATTATATTCACCCCAAATTGAGCAATCAAATAGAACAATGAAGCAACGTTAAAAAATAGTACCAGTAATATTACCCAAATGAACTAAGATGTAGCTAGCTAGTTAATATTTTGATTTTATGAGTTGGCTCAATGGCCGTTTTTGTAGAACTCCCAAAGGTTCTTAACCTGAACAAATTTGAGTGTCCAATTAAAATTGTAAAAAAATATTATAAGCACCACTGTAAATAGTGCCCGCTTAAATTAAATGGCTAACCAAATATAGAAGTGGCTGCACGATACTCGGCACCATGGCGAACAAGTGACTAGACTTCCCAACTTGGTAGTAGCCACTAATCACTACAAGCATTAGAGTTGTAGCACTAAGACATGATATATAGAGTATATAGGATCTCTAAAGTGCAACTTTTAGAGTTCCTGTGATATGGCTACATTCATCCACTCTAAGCAAATTACCATAATATTATAAACAAAATTTGTCTATATCTTTTATGAAAATGACCATTGCATACAAAAACGTTTCAAAATGATTTATTGCATTTTAAACAAAAGTGAATATACTTACCTAACGCTAGGGCCTTCCCGATTATCCCGAAATTTAAGAATTTTTTTTTTTATTCTAAAATCTCAATAATGCGATTTTTAAAGTGAGAAATTCTAGTACATTTTTCTAAACAACTTCAATATAGCATATTTTAGGAATCATGAGTATATTAATAAAATTATAGTATAGAATATGTTTACTTAATGGTGATTTGTATCTTCACTTTAAAATTGCATGATTCAACGTACTGTTAGTTTCAGTTTTTAAACAATAATTGGCTTACTTCTTAGTTTTAGTTGAATTTTCTGTTCTCTACAGCGTAGTTTTTTTGTCATATTCCCTACAGCTTAGTTTTAGTTATTCTTACTAAAAGTAAATACCACTAAATAAACAGTTTTGGTTTAGGTGCAGTTAACAAAAACAACTACTATATAGCTCAGTGAGAGCCTTGAATATCCCAGTAATAATGTTCTATGAATGAAGAACACATATTCTGTTCAAATAGTGACTTCTCCTTAGTCAAATGTAAAAAAAGCTTAAAGGAATTTTCCCAGGTGGTCCCCGATACACAAGCACCAATTTGCCTGGGTAAGATTACTCATGTTTTAACCACAAACCTACAGGATACTATTATCATGTAATAGAGTGGTTAGTGCATCCTGTTTCCTACACCCAGAGTGTGTCAGGTAAATAACCAATTTTGGTCTTAGTACAAAATATTGTATTTTTTAAGCACATTGCGAGCTTTTGTGGCTTCTGATTGATCTTCATGAGTATAATGAACAAAATGTGGAATTGGGGGGAGGGGGATGATTTTACACATCATATTATATTGTGCGTTAAGGAAATGGTCCAGTGTGCAATTCCAGGTGGTGACCAAATACTTTTAACTGTATGTTTAAAAAAGCCTGTGAAAGAGAGAGAATATATCCAATAGCTAAATCTTATGAACAATTTTAATGTACTTTATCCATTTTGAATTTTAAAATTATAGCCACCACTTTACACTATTACACAATATTATAAAATAAAATTGCAAGGCATTCCCTAGCAATAATTATAGTGAACTAATAATCACTAATGTTGAAAAAGCTAGCTGTTTATATTATGGGTGTAAATGTTCTCCTCAAATAACTAAGGCAACATCAAATGTTAAATTTCTCAAAAACCTATACAGTGTATATAAAATTTTGCTAAATTTCGCTAAATTCAATAGTGATAGCTACTCATGGCTACACTTTTATAATTTAATTATAATCTTTCAGCAACCAGGATTCTTAAAAAAAATTAGGTAAATACAGGTGTGTTATTCAAACCATACACTTATTTGCACTTTCAACCACAAATAAAATATTAATTTATGCTCACTAATATTAAAATATGGGTAGATATTAATATTAAGCCCATCCAACCATGTAGGGTATTGACCCCGGATATAGTACCCACAGAACTACGCCACTTGCCAGAGACCAGATGGTAGCATAAGAAACCTATAATTACCACTTGTAATTAATTGGCAAACTAGCACAAAATTTGGGTAACCACCTGGGAAACAACTCAAGTTTGCTTTAGCTACTCCTTAAAAGGTATCATAAATCAGGTGGCCAATTAGCTATCATACAAGAGGTGAAGGTTAAAGTTGTAAGGTATCAAACTCCACCTTTGGCACAAACGGGTATGTGGTCTTCTATAGTTGTTGTCTTAATTATACTTTATTCAGAATCATATTTAATAGTTTGTACTATAGCTATGAAGATATAGCTGACTGGTTCATAATTTGCTAGTACAATAACCAGATCTCAGGATTTATAAAAATTAAAAAAAAGTTTTAATATTAAATTAATGAGTTTGCTGTGGTTGTGGCTCAACCTCAACAAACTTCTGGAATGCTAAATCATAATGCAACTGACAAATTATATCTAAGCACTGGTCTAGCTGTGTAGCTGTAAAGTTAAAATGGATATAACCTCATTAAAATTGAACCAAATATAAGTGAAGGTGTCAATTTACTTTTAATGCACAAAACCATTTTTGTCAGTGTTACCCTTACAATTTGAACAATGGAGTACACTGTTTCTTGTTTTTGAAATGATAAGAAAGAGCTAATAATTTACCGTGAATCTTACCTCAGGGAATGCTGCAATTTAACTGCACTCTCTTCCAGCTAGCTATTAGCTAATACTAAAAACATGTCATACATGGATGTTTCTATAATCTTAGTTGTGGTGCAATCTAAAGACAAGCCATTCCCTCCACCATCTGGCAAAAATAGTCACCACAGTCTTTTAATCAAGAAGCAGTTATGTTGATCAAATAACTTGGATGGTAGCTAGCTATATTAATTTATTTAATTCAATTGAGTATAGGTCATGCAGGTGATTATTACCTATTACTTGTTCAATTTAATAAAGTGTTTGTTACAGTTATGACTTTAGGTGAGAAAGTTTCAATCTAGTTATATTACTTTTATAGCTAAGTGATTTTATTCTGGCAACCAAGGATATACATATGGAATTAATAAGAATGGCAGAAATAAAAACCTCCCTCTGATGCTGTGACAAAATCTGCATGAATCAGGGGATTACAACGTTCCGAAAACGGGAAGTACAAAAAAAATAAAAAAATTGGAGTTGCCTACAGGCTTACGTCATCTCAAACAATCTGGAAAAAGTAAAAAAAAAAAAAAAAAAAAAGCACAATTCGTATCTTAAAAAAGACTACAAATTCCTCCTGCACATGCGCAATGAGGTTTATGAAATTTTTAATGTTGGTAGATAATTGGGCAAGCCAAGCGAGACTCTCATTGTCCACCCACGGAGGTCACTTAAAACGTAAACATAAGCGCCGGCGCAAGAAATAATGAAGACAAAGAACTACGGTAGCAAAGAGAGCTGCACAGAACTATGCCACACTTCATGTACAAGCCATGTACCATAACCAGACCTAGTCTAGCGTAGCCAGACACTTTTCCCGAACCGCTACGCTGGGAATGGCCTGTGACATGGCAATACAAATTTGTTCTGCCGCATATTGCGGCGGTCAATTACGGTTAGCAAATTACCGGGAATAGCCATCCTCAACCACAACTAGAAATTCCTGCACGTATCAGCTGCCTTTCTACGCTCTGAGCACGGCTAATCTGCGGTAGAAAGTCAGGTATAAAGAAGGTGAGGCACTTACCATACTTCCACATTCCTCCAGAACGAAATTATTGGCCACGTCTCCAGACCCTCCGCGCGCTCAAAGCCTCTGCCGCACATATATTATAGCGGCTATTAATTACAGTTAGCAAATTACCTGGCCTTCAACCACAGATAGAAATTTCTGTACGAGTCAGCCACCCATTCACAGCTAGGTTCAGCAGGTGTGTCTAGTTAGAGTAAGGAAAAGGAGATAAGCAAAGCATAAATTTATCATATTCAGTTGGAAAATTTGTCCCTATTTGCCACTAAAGGTCTCATGACCTGAACCTGCAACTTTTTCAACTTGTCATAGCCCAGTAGCCTGGCAGCAAAAGCTACAGAAACTCTCACGAAAAGGTTGTCACCGAGTCATCTGCATCTCCATTGTAATAGAAGTGTAAGTATAAGGGAAGTGGGGCACTGACCACTTCCACATTCCTCTAGAATACATTTGGTATGGCCATGTCCGTCCCCAAGATCTTCCAAGCATTTCATACGCTACATGAGTCAAGTTTCCCCAGGCTAGACCAGACCGGAAGTTCTAGCATTTTACTGGCACAAAAGTGGGGGTACTCGTCAAGATGAAGTACCAGACACCAGACAACTATCAGAACAAACTGAAGCTGAGCTTTCATATGCAGACGATGATCAATATAACAAAAGTGCCAGCACACAAGCAACTCCCACACTAGATTGATGTAGTGTAGTCTTACCTAAAATACAGATAGAATTTAAAAAGTGCATTCAGAACAAGGAAAACTAGAACAATATTTTTTTCTGAAAATTCAGGAATATTGCCTATGCGAGTAACACACATGATATTGTTGTCAGCATTAAAGTTGTCATGTTTTACTTCTGCTCAAATGAATTGCATGAGGTCATAATGCTTCCCATACATACACCCCCACATACACACACAAATCCACACACCTGTACATGTACAACTCCAATATCACCTTTAGTGATTGTGTGATTGTTGTTGCTTTTAGCCAACTTGTCTATATACTGTTTCTTTAGTTCGAGTATAACATATTTAATTTATGTGAATTAATGATAACCTATCACTTACTGGACAGGAGTCAACTCTAGCAGCAGTTATCACGGAGATATGCAAGGGTAAAACCAAAATGATATGACCCATTTAACTCCACAACAACCAACATAGTTGTCAAAACTCAGTGACACATAAGGACTTGGCCCATTCAACACCACAACAACTAAAATAGTTGTTACAACTCTGTCACAGTCTTCTTGTATTTTGCATTATTTTACCTACGAATATTCACCAATGTTTATTGTTTTATTATTTTTCTATGCTATAAAATATCTGCTAAGGTTCAGAAATTATTTTGTGAGGCCACATGGATATTAAGCAGTCCTGATAAACAGTTTTTGGTGGTGGAAATCCTCCCAAGGCCCCTAAATTTATCATAACTCCTATAATAAAAGCAACAATTTGTATGCCATTCACATTTTGATAGTTATTGTACACACAGGCTTGTTGCTTCCAAGGAGACAGTTTCACTTGTTCATGTTTGCTATAAAAACATGTCTTGCTTCATAAATGACCATGTCAAAACTAAAGTGGCCATAACCTCACCGTAGCATAGTAGCTGAAGGAGGGAACATGAAATGTGCGATGTTAATTCTCTGCCATTTTTTACTCTGTTCTTGGGATGTGGTCATGGCTAACTCTAGTAAGTAGTGCAAATATTGTTTTATAATTGTACCCCAAGTAAACAGAGAATGTATAGCAATGATCTTTTAAGATACTACCAAACCAATTGTTAGGTTAGGGTACATTTTTGGTTATCCTCAAATGTACTCCTATCAATCTTAACCATAGTATTATTATTGGTCATACGATACCGTTAAGCTATTAACTCATAATCTCGTTATAAAGTAACAGTAGTGAAGCAAATTGTAGTATATTTTAATTTTCACGAGAATATGCCAACCCATTGTACTGGGGGCATCAATCCTTCACTTTGATTTGTAGCAACCACAATGATATCGCCTCAGTCCACTGAATCAACTCAAACTATGGTTTCTACTTTCATGTCAAGCAATGTAATGGAATCTACAGTGATGGTTACGACGAACACTTTTGATACAACTAGTATCCCATCTGATAAGTTATATACCACAACACCTACCAGTCCCTCCATTGCTAGGTCTTTCACACCTACTTTACCAATTTCTTCTGCCTTATCCACTGGTGAAATACGTACCACGAGCACTATGTCTCTGAGGGTTCAAAACAGCAGTGTGTCTACACAGTCTTATTCAATGGTAGCTCAAGAGACTCATTCTCAGTTATTTTCCAGCACTTCTCCAATTAGTCCTTCTATAATAGTCACTGATAAAAAGAATTCTGAAGTATCAGAACCTCGATCTACTTCACCAAGTTTCATTGATGTTTATAGAACAGGTATTTAAAGTAAATTGTGAACTCAAACTTATACATATACTGTATGTAACAGAGCTAATTGCAGCTGCTGGGTTTATCATCTTTCTCCTGGTTGTAGCACTTTGTCTTGTGTCACTAATGATAACTGTGATTAAGCGGTACGCCATTTTACATGTAGCTACTAGAACAGATTGTCAACAACTCTGTATAAACTAAATAGAAAACCACAGCAACAACAAAATTCACAAGGCACTACCATGTTGGATCACAATGTGAACAAAACTTCCGCCTCCATCAACACAGGTATGATGCAAGTCACTCAATCAATGTTTTTTTAACTTAATAACTGATACTAATATTTTTTAACTATGCGTTTGTCTCTTTTTTCCTTTTGTTTTGTTTTTTTTTGTTTTATTTTGTTGTTTTTTTGTTTTTTTGTTTTTTGCCTTCAGCTGCAGTGACATCATTTTCTGATAATCGATTTTATTCACCTGTGGCAACTGATAAATTCAATAGCCATGTGCTGAAAATGCAAGCGGATAGAGACTACTGCTTTGAACAAGAATTTGAAGTATGTATGAGCATTTAATGATTTCTCCATGTACATAGCAATAACTAAGTTCCCTGGTAGTAACTGTAAAAACATAAAATAAAGATTGCACGCAGCTTAATTCCAATTGTTGCCCACTGATCGTAATTAAAAAAATGTTTTTATTTAATACACAGGGCCTAGGAAAGGACTTCAATGGGCAAGATTATGATATATCACAAAATCCAACAAACATCGAAAAAAATAGATTTGCCAACATTTATCCTTGTAAGTTAAGCAGGCATGTGGCTATAAATACTTCAACAGCAATTGAGTAGTATCATAATGAGGCCAGAATTAATGCAGTTTAAATAATAACAGACATTATTATTAGTAATAATGATATTAATAATTATAAATAATAATAACAATCATCTGTGGTAACCAATTTGTTTTTACAGGTAGAGTGTGCACACATAGACGGAATGTAGGGGAATTAAATTGGTCATGTAAAAACAAAAATAATGTTCGAGTTCCACTGCAATAGTTATTATGCTCATGTTGTAGCTATAAGTTGTTTTTCTACCTGATATCACAGACTCTTATATCCTTTCATTTTTGTTTATCTGTATCTGTTATTGTTGCTGGCTCCTTTGTAATATAGATAACTTCAACAGAGTAACTCTAAACACCATTCCAGGAATTCAAGCTTCAGACTATATTAATGCTAGCTTCATCAATGTAAGAACAACTTGTTTTTGACTGTGTTTATGATGACTACTATTGCAGGGATATGGCAGGAGCAAAGTTTACATTGCAGCACAAGGTAGAATATGCTGTTTTTTAAAAGCATTCTTAGAACTCAATTCCATGAAAAACATGTATTAAATGCATTTCGATCAAAAAACTTTTCTGTTCCCATTATTTTTTTGCAATAAAACTACTGTATGTTGTTGTTGCTTTTTTAATTTCAATTATAGCATTATTTTCATACTCCAAACTATTAACAGGTCCTAAAGAGGAAACTGTAGAAGACTTTTGGAGAATGGTGTGGGAGTATAGCATTCCAACTATAGTTATGCTCACTCGTGCTTTCGAAGGAAGGGTAAGATACATGTATAAAAATTTGCTAAATGTCAAGGCATCAAGTTGTTATTTACAGTTTTGTGTCTAGCTAGTAAGCTAATTAAAAAAAGAGTAAATTAATTTTTCTGTCAGTTGTAAAGCAGACATAGCAAACAAGAATCAATTACAGGAAATTTGTGAAAATAAAAATTAACACTCATTTCCTGATTTAATTTAAAATTATGATGGCTAAACAACTTAAACACAATATAGCCTTTATCTGGACCACATATAGCTAATGTGAAACTTATATTTTCAGGCATCCCAATCTAGAAATAATTAAATGAGAGAGTGGATTAAGCAATCCACAGATAACCAACTTGTCTGTTACAGAGTAATGCTTTGCAACAACAGACAAACAAACACTCATGTTTTAACATGATTCCATTCATTCAATTACACTTTTTGTTCCCTTGTGGCAGCCAATTAACTAATGTTTTATTTCATTTTGAATTGTAAGACAGATTATGAAAGAAATTGTGAATTGATCAATTGCCAAAAACAAAAAAGTTTTTAAAAAATTTCAGAAAAAGTAATGGAAGAGAGAATGTACATTTTTCTGCTGAGAGCAGATATATAAAGTACTTTGGTACTCATGCTTAAGCGCACTTAACTTAAGTGCAGGTCATAAAGTACTCATGAATACTCAAATCCTTTCAGTAAAATACTAGTACTGTATATAAGTACTTCCCATTTTTACCAAGATTTCTACTTTTGAAGTCCTTTGAAGTACTTGGTACTATAGTTAATATATATCACATGACCTCCACTTACATTCTGAAAGAACAGACAGTGGGAAACAAATTTGTACCTTATTCAACATAAAAAATTAATTTATGGACTTCTGAAAGTATTCTCCCCACTTGATCACTCCCAAAAGCCAATGAAATACATACTGCATTTAGCCCAGTTTCAAAAACTAATCATCTGTGTAATTCAGTTGGTACTTAAGTACAATACCAATGTACTCATACTTATTCAAATACCCATTGCAAACTTGAGGTATATGTACTCATACCCACTCATTACAAATTTACAAGTACCTGTAAAATACCCTAATACCTTTCAAAGTACTTTGGCCCACACCTGGCTGTGAGTGAGACTATTATAATAGATTTACCCTTTAGCTGTATGAAAGTGGATTGTTCCTAAGTTTGAGGTTGTTTTAGCGCAGTCGTTCATCTTAATGAAATTGCTAAACTCTTTGAGTGTTAATTTTCAGTAAATGTGATATAATTAATGGATACTATTACACAGAAAAAGTGTGAGAAATATTGGCCTCAAACATCGAACATTAACAAAGTGTACATTCCATGCTTAAACAGCATGTTTACAGTGAAGATGGACTCCGAACATCCCAATGCAGAATTTGTGATCAGAAAATTGACACTATCGAAGGTAAACTTGTAGTATTGGGAACTAATCCATTTAGTATTATAACATAATATGTACAACCTTTTAAAATATTTGCTATGCCAAGTGTGCACTAACACTTTGTGATGGCTACTTACAGTAATACACACTGGCATAAGAACCAGGGAAGCGCCGGGGGGGGGGGGGGGGTGGGGGGGGGGGGGGGGGTGGGGGGAGGGGGGGTGGGGGGGGGGGGGGGGGGGGGGAGGGAGGAGAACAGTTTCTTTCCTAGACTACAAGTTAAGGAGCTCTTCCCCCCTTGATTTTGGAGAATACTCTGTAGAGCAAGCAATGGGAAGAAATTTCAAAGAGGTGGTTCATCTGTGGGGGTTATTTAACATGGTAGTCTGGATCAACAACCATGAACATCTAGTCAGCAGTTCTATAGCAATAAGTTTCAAAGAGGAGGTTCATCTAGGTTGATTGTTATGACTAGAAAAGGGATTGTATGTATGTATGTATGTATGTATGTGTGTGTGTATGTATGTATATATGTATGTATGTATGTATGTATGTATGTATGTATGTATGCATGTATGTATGTATGTATGTATGTATGTATAGCAAAATGCTGGTGATTGTGAAGTCACCTTGTTCCATTATTTGGCATGGCCAGATCATGGTGTTCCAGCTAATGCCATGTCCATGATCAACTTCATTAAGAGAGTGAGGAAGGCACATCCTTACAGTAAGGTAGACCTAGTCTTGGTCCACTGTAGTGCAGGCGTGGGCAGGACAGGCACTTTCATAACTTTGGATTATATGCTTGAAAGAATCAAGAACGAAAATAACATCAACATCTTTGAGTTCGTAAATGATTTGAGACGGCAACGAGTATGGATGGTGCAAACAATGGTTGGTCATTTAAGTGTCTTGTATTGCCTATCTGTAGTGAACTATTATTACGAATCTGATACATTATTTTATTATGCTTAGAGTCAGTATATATTCATTCACAATGCCTTGAATGAATTTTGTACCTGTGGAGAGACAGAAATACAAACTCTCGATTTGAGGATAGCAATCACAAGATTGAGTAGGATGGCAACCACATCAAAGTCAATATCTGGATTTCAGCAACAGTTTGAAGTAAGTTGAGAGATACTAGAGCAAAATAACCATTTTGTTATAATGCATATTTCTATATTTTTTGGGTGTGAATCTTGCTGATAAATGCTATAATTGGTGCTTATTTTATTTTTTTCAAATTCAAATTTACAACTGATTTATAAATTAATTGTTGGACTTTCAGACGCTAGACACGGTGACAAAACAAGTAGCAGAAGCTGATGTATCTGAAGCTTTAAATACTTGCAATAAGTCTCACAATCGCTATGACAACAAACTACCATGTAAGTTCTCCAAGATGACATCAGCGTGCCAATTATTTTACACCATTTATTTTCATTTTCAATAGTTGATCACTCAAGAGTCCATCTAGGTTCAGTGGGTTTACAAAATTCAGATTACATCAATGCAAGTTTTGTGGAGGTAAGTGAAAACTGTAATTATAGTTCAATAATTAAATACTTGTAAAAACTTGATGTTTTTTTTTGTTATGTTTTTTTTTTCTTCCTTATAATTAGGGATATCGAAGGACAGGTTCTTACATAGCAACCCAGGGACCTCTCCCCAATACAGTTTTCTCCTTCTGGAAAATGATTTGGGAACAACAAGTTCACTGCATTGTTATGCTATGCCAGTTGGAAGAGAATAATCAGGTAAGTAAACAACTTGACTTCTGTGTATGGCAAACAACATCATTTAATCGTTAGAGCATATCAATATTAAATTAGCATCCAATATATATTTACTAATATTTTTAGTATAATATGTTTAGGCTCCTGAGGAACCTTTTAATTGAATGAAGTTGATTTATTGAAGAAAAAAATAATGTTGAGGTAGTGCATAACTGATTTTGTTTTCAGGAAGTTTGCCACACGTATTGGCCACAAAAGAAAGGAGTTCATGCCAATTATGAAATGTTAACTGTAAAATTATCTGCGCAGGACAGCTTCAGTGATTTTATAATTAGAAAATTTTACATATCCAAATCTAATCCAGAAAATACCACATCTGAAACTGGATTTACTGTTACTCAAATCCAATACTTGAAGTGGCCTGAACACAATGTCCCACGATGTACTACTTCCATTTTGGAAATAGCTAACCTGGTTCAGAAGGTCCAAATATCCACAGGAAACAAGGCCATTGTAGTGATGTGCAAGTAAGTTAACATTCAATATCTGAACCATACTTTAATATGCAATGTATGTTGTCTTGGTTTCCATAGTGATGGTGTGGGAAGATCAGGCACATTCATTACTATACATTCTCAGATGGAACGTATAAAGGCTGAAGGTTCTGTCGACTTTTTTCAGTTTATAAAGTCTGTACGATTCCAGAGAGCTGGGTTCGTCTCCAACAAGGTATTTAATCAGGGAGAATGAATATAATTATTTCATAATGCATGTAAACATCAAGTGCAGTGCATGCAACTTATGCAACTCTAAAATCAAGTCAATGTCACCTGGGGACTATAAGTGCAACAAAATTTTAATCTAAAGTCACTGCTGTACTTTGAGCCAAAATGTATTGCTCGTATTAAGTTCTTAAGTTGCTCCGCAATTCAAGAAATTAATCCTTCAAGAATGTGTAAACAATTGTATAGTCACCAATTGTACCAAAAGCTCTGTGAGTCCTGTATTTATCACATAGCTACTGTCCCGCAATGGAATTGTACTTTTTCTTTTGTATGTGCAGAAATTGATGAACTTTAATAAGAAATCTGCAAATACGTTCATTAGCAAATCTACTAATAGTTGTTGGTGGCATACAACTTATGAATGCTTTCATTTTTGGTTTAAAAAAATCACAAAATAGGGTGTCCATTTCTCTTTAAAATTGCTTTATTATGAACATTTGGATTCAATAAAAGAAGTGAAGTTACCACACAATTTCAATCAGTCTTTGGCAACCACACATTATTGTCATTATTGTTATACATTATTGTGTTTTTTCCACTTTTTTGTATAGATATTTCTAAGCTATCGTGTTATTATTGCTTCTTTGTAATTGATGTTGTTTTGAGTGTGGTCTGCGGTGTGGCTTAGTGTCCCAGAACTACGATTTGAATAGTTGGCAACTCTGCAATTATTTTAACACTACTCGTGCTGGCTATGTGATAATGATCAGTGGGTGTTGCTATGTGATAATAATTAGTGGGTGTGGCTATGTGATAATGATGAGTGTATAAGAATGTCTAAAAAATTTAGTGGGTGTGATTTATTATATTGGTACAGAGTTAAATTTTTACTGCCCTAAACTCAGATATGAAGTTTATTTGTTTGTATTGTTTGATCTCATGGTTTAGAATGTCTATTAACTATACAGCTTAAAACCTGCTTTAACATCATGATTATAGGGGTTTTTTATTTAAAGTTACATCATTTGGAAAGGTAACACAGGTCATTAAGCTAAGAAACTAAAATATACTCTGTGGGGGTAGGTTCATCGCTGCCACCAGGAGAAAGAGGTGATGGTCAATAATTATGTTATTAGGGAGATAGAGATTACTCGCCCCAGAGAGTCCCCACAGTGGTCGACCCAGAGTCAGTCCTTAGAGTTGACAATCGAGCTTATAGATTCAGCTAATCTCACTAAATCTTACTGACTCAAAAACTCAATCTCAAACCCGCTGGCCTGAGGTATATATAACCAGTCACCATGTGGGGGTGACATATGAATAAAGGTGGTGAATAGGTTTGCATGATATTACTGTGAATGGGTGTCAGGTAACTGGTTCTCATGTTCTGGACAACTTCCTGAATTGGCGTTCCCACATCCCCCTCGGCTCAGACGAGACCTCGGCTCGCCAACTCTCACAGGAACGTCCTTGATGCCATCCTGCTCTCCTGCAACTTCATCAGACCAAGCTTGGCGACTCAAACCATCAGCATTTTGGTTACTCGATCCCGGTCTGTAAATAATGTTCATATCAAATTGCATTAGTTTAAGCGTCATCCCGTGTAATCTTCTATTCAGTGTCTTGAATGTCAGCAGTGAAGTCAGCGCCTGATGGTCTGTAATGATATCAAAGTGTCTGCCGTACAAATAAGGCAGGAAAATGATTCACCGTCTGGACTACTGCAAGGGCCTCTAACTCCGTAGCAGAGTATCTATGCTCCGCCCCTCTGATCTGCTGACTGAAGAATGCCACTGGTAGAATATCACCGTCTCTACATACATTCAAAACTCCACCGATACCTCGGCAACTTGCATCAGTATGAACAACAAGCATATCACTCGACGGTACATGTAATATACATCTGTAACAAAGACTTACTGTGATGAAGGCCTCCTCCATTGCTAGGGTCTAAGCAATTTTCCCATGGGCTTTGGATGAGGTGGATGGGGACAAAACGGAAGAATGGTCAGCAAAGTTCGGAATGAATTTTCTATAATACCTGATTGAGCCTAGGAATGCTCGAAGATCTTTCTTCGATTTGGGCTGAACGAACTCCTTCATGGCTGTAATTCTGTACTTCGGAACTGCCATCTGTCCATTTCCAATTTTATGCCCAAGGTATTCAACATACTTCCAGCCCTATTGGCACTTAGACTTTTTACCCTTCAATCCTGCCTTAATTAGCACTTTCTGGACATCTTTAACATGGTCTTTGAGACTGTCCGAAAATATGAAGATGTCATCAATGTACACCACACTGCAATCATCACAACTTCTCTAAACTTTCACCATAATAGCTTGAAAAGTAGCAGGGGCATTACGTAATCCCAAAGGTAAAACATTAAATCTAAAACAGCCCCAAGGCGTAACAAAAGCAGTGACATCTTTGGAATCATCATCCAAAGGAATTTGATATTCTTTCTGCAAGTCAATTTTTGATAGGATAGTCACTGTCTCGTCCAACCTTGCTACCTTTGGCACCAGTTCCTCGGGAATACTGTGATGTCAGCTCCAGAGTCAATCACCGCTGGGATCGTCGTATTATAAACCTCAATGTTAATCACATTCTGCCCAGAAGTCATTGAGTCTGGAGTAGACACCCTGTGAGAATTCTTGGCAGAAATCTTTTCCTTTGCAGAAATTTCTTCCTTCTGCTGGTTCCCTTTAGACGGACAATTTGGACTGGTATGGCCTTGTTGCTTGCAGCTAAAGCAAGTTGTAGTTTTGTAGTCCCTTTGATCTCTCCACGACGAGTTATAAAATCAATCTGATGTCCTGTGTCCAATCCTTCTCCACACGTTGAGCACGACGGGCGAAAACCAGAAGTACCCATCTTTCTCTGTGTGTCCAAATCACTCTTGTGAGCAAAGTATTTCGCAACGATTCTTGTAGTATCAACAACAGCCCCGTACGTCTCATAGCATCCAAGTACAGCATCACGAAGATCCTTCACAGTTACAACAGAGTTTGAACTAATTGCTGCCAAACACTTCTCATTTACAAAATTAGACAGATATCCTTTTAGTAAAATGAAGCGAAGTTTTTTCAAGGTCATGTCGTCAGTGGCAATTCTATTGACCATACTCTGTGCATTGTTGAAAAGATCTAATCCACTCATAGCAGCAACCACCTCAGAATCAGGTCTGAGCAAATACTTCATAGCTGCAGATACAGTACATCCTGCTGCATTGAAAAGTTGAGATTTGGTTTCCTCAAAAGGTACATCATTGGTAAGTTTCAAATTTTGGAATGTCACAGCCAAGGGTCCTTCTAGAATTTCTTGAAGTCTGCAAGTTCATTTTGTCTTGGGGCATTCATACTCCTCCAAAATATCCGAAAAAATGTGTAACTGGGCTGGCAATAATTGTTTATCTTTTATTTTTGAAAAATTTCAGACTGCTTGATTTAGGGCAAATTTGGCGTCCTTCTCCCGTAATAGGCGTAGGAGAACTGGGGTGGCCAGGGTGGCCAGGGCCACCCTAACTGGTGCATCAGCAGGTAAAAATTGGTTTGCTGAGTTTTAATTCTAACTTGGTTTACAATTCTGTACCAGCTGAAACTGATGCACTAGACCTACATGCCATAGCAAAACAATTTGTGTCAATTAATTCACGTAGAGTCAAATACTTTGGAACTTATTAAAAAAATTTATAGCTATATCTGTACTTAAAAACTACACATCAATGTATTTTCCTATAGCTGACCATTTACTATGATTTCAAATATTTATGTATCACCAATATGATTGAGGAAGGAATTTGTTAATAAGTATATATTATGGGGATGCAAATCAAGTCAAAACAATGACTCTCAACTTGGCCACCCATAGTAAAATTATCTTCCTACGCCACTGTGTACTCGCTGTTTTTCCCGGGCCAAGTCTTCCATTCTCTCCATTTGCCTTCTTTCTTCTCTTATTGTAGCCTCAGCAGTTGTTTTCCTGATAAGTTGACTATTTTGATCCTTTATGCGCATCATCGTCTCCATCATTGATGGTTCTTTACTTGACCATTGGGGTGGTTCAACAGGTTCGGCCCGTGTAGCTTGCTCTCGAGGTTTTACACTTATGTCCCGTACCCGGTGTTCATTTTGGTTTTCCCCACATTTGATCAGTTCAGTTTGATCTCGAGGTACTGCTCTTTCCTCCGGTGCCAGACATTTGTTTCTTTCATCTCGATCAGCCATACTCAGTGCCAGTAAAGTAGATTCGCTCGATACAGATGCACTCTCCATGTCATCAGGATAGGAAATAATCGTGTCATCCGGCATAGATGTCAATCTTTTCCCGAGACCCAACATCAAATTGTCGTCCGATGAAGTACGTGCTCGAGTTAGCATTCCATGATCGCCTCTGTATTGCAAACTGGTCCCCTTTTTTTCTTTTTAGCCCTCTCTATTAGCCCCGGGTCAGTTGCTTGGTCCAGCTCTAGAGAAAGCCTATACAAAAATAAGAATAATAGAATTAAAATTTACACTGTTAAACGTGACACAAATGATACAAGTAACAACCACACAAATGTTTAAATCATTGACAGACAGTTCTTCCAGTCCCAGTTGCTGTCCTCTCTCGTTCTGCACAAACCAGGTTTTGTCAGTCTGTGGTATATTCCTTTGATTGGCGTGATGTCCTTCACCACCGCTGCTACCAGGTTGTGGGGGTAGGTTCGTCGCTGCCACCAGGAATAATTATGTTATTAGGGAGATAGAGATTACTCACCCCAGAGAGTCTTCAGAGTGGTCGACCCAGAGTCGGTCCTTAGAGTTGACAATTGAGCTTATAGATTCAACTAATCTCACTAAATCTTACTGACTCACTAAACTCAATCTCAAACCCGACTGGTGCTGGCCAGTCACCATGTGGGGGTGACATATGAATAAAGGTGGTGAATAGGTTTGCAAGCTATTACTGTGAATGGGTGTCAGGTAACTGGTTCTCATGTTCTGGACAACTTCCTGAATGGGCGTTCCCACATACTCCACCATACAATAAGTTCCTAAGTCTACCAAACAATACAAGTTGTATATTTTTAATGAACACTAGCATTTACCAACTTTGTTAGAATTATTTGAAGTTGTAAGGAAAGTAATACATAACACTATTAATACACAATAAATTCTATTGACTTAATTATACTTGTATTATGTTAACAGATGCAGTATGAGTTCTGTCATCGAGTACTGGCAGACTTTCTGGACGGATTTGATGCCTATGCTAACTTTAAGGAAATAATATAAGATTATAGACAAGTTGACAGGAACTATAAAGCAAACTATATAAATTTGTTAGCTGCACATTTATTAATAGTGGAGTGATTGACTCGTGAAATTAAAGATAAAATGTGTATTTTTGTCCATAATAGCCAAGTTGATTTATTATTTGTGCCTCACCTCATTTTACTGCAGCTTTCATTAATTAAAAGCTACATAGCTAAAAGAAACATGAGAACTTGAGAAAATTAAATAAAAAATGTATAGTAGTTTCTACTGACTTAATCCACATGCTCCCACTTTAATTAGTGCTGCCCAAATCTCAAGCAAAATGAAGTAGTTACACTGGATGACAATTGTCTATAAATTGTGAAACACAAATGCAAATTAATGCAATAAAACCCACCCCTTTGCAACAACATAGTATTATTTTCATGCCTATAAATTACCAGAGGATAATAATGGAGAGCAAGAAAGGATCATAATATATTATGTGGTAGTTTAATGTTGCTATAATTTTTTCCTCAATATCTCAGTCTCTATGCCACCCCTTACCCTTTCTCAGTGAAAAAAAATGCAACACAATTGCAAAGTTCACAATTTCTTTCTCAGCCTTTATTTACTCATCAGATGTATTCTCTCTGTATAAATACAGAATTGGAGTGTTTGTTCACCAGGTGGTTGTCGTAGCTCAGTGGCAGAGCACGTGTGCTCTATACAAGCGGTCCTGGGTTCGATTCCCAGTGGCGACCAAATATTTTTAATTCTGTATTGTTTAAAAAAGCCTGTGAAAGAGAGAGAATACATCTAATTGCAAAGTTATGTCACTCCCTTGCCACACCCCTCAATATACAAGATAGGCATTAAATCAAGAAAGAATCTACATTTTAATTACTGTTTATTAACTTCCTGCAAAAATGGTGTTTTAAGGAACATGTAGAATATAACATTGAATTGATGAATAACTGAATATGTTATATATATGGTAGACTAGATACTAGCACAACATGTTCATCAGCAGCAAACATTACACAGAATTTCTAATGTTAAATAACTTCTTTCTATAGCTATCATCTAAGTTTACAAGACCACAGCATAGACATCAAATTTCTGTCTTTTTTAAATCTTTCAATTCTGGAATTAAAGAATCCAATCATATAAAATACATTCCAATTGACAGACATACCATGACATAAGCCTTTCACTTCTTCATATATGTGAGGCTCACATTTACCAATTTCAGCAATTCCTTGAACAGAGCTGGCCTTTTTTCTAGAACCACGATTGGAGTTTGATTAAGTTTTGAAACTCAAATCAATAAAGAAACTTACTTGAAATGTGTTATCCCAAAGATGGCAGCAATAATGAACACACAAGCAATTAAAAATATGACCACACTAATTGATATTAGAATTATGGTCAAGGTATATTCATTTCTTGTTGCTACTGCTGCACAAAAATAAATATTGTAGTTAGCTAATGATAAATTAAATGGCCATGTTGAGTACCTTGGACAATGAGAGTGTATGTCTTTTTAATAGTCATTGTATTGCCATTTGGGAGTGAAATATTGACTTTGCAAACATAAATGGATGAGTTCAGGTAAACTGTGGTGTTAGTAATAATTAGAAACAGTTCACTCTGCCCCGTTCTTCCTGTAATATATGCAGCATTCAACCCAGTAATGTTAATCCATTGTATTGATAATACTGTTAAATTGCTGAAGCACAAAAGGATTGCAGTTGAACCAGCAACAAATGAGCTTTCTGCAGTTATTTTTACATCTAGAAGTGAGATAATATTAGCAGCTCACAGAAATGAAGTCAAAAGGTTTATTTCATACCTTGAAAAGGTCCTATACTTTGAGAAGTAGTGCCTCTTCTATTACTGATTGTACATGCAAATGTTCCAGTATAATCTGCTATATCAGAACTCACTATGGAAATACTACTTAAATATTTAGCGGTGACTGTGCTCAAAATTATTTTAGATGTTGTGAACGAAAGTCCAGTTCTGCTCCACTTTACTGTGGTAGCTGGGCCTCCAATAGACACACAACGGACAACTCCAGAATTTATGTCATAAACAAGTTCAGAGATAACCAGAAAACCTACCAAAGAAAAAATGTGAATATTCAGAATGTTTGGTATAATGATGACTCATACTTATATAACTATATATCAACAAATTCACTTTCAAAATACAATACTTAAAGTGAGTTTCACTGCAACGTAAGTTTGTTAAAGTTGCCTCAAAAAAATCAGTTTATTTAGTCTACTAGTAATTCCATCTCATAGTAATTAGCTAGCCATTATTGTTATGTTAGTCTCAGCTATTTTCATTTAACATACCTTCCCTGGCATTATAAATTCCAAAGTATACATCTTGATCCGTGTTATTGCCATCAGGAATCCTACAGGTAAAAATTCCAGTAGGACTAGAGGCATTGATTCCTCGATGAAGTAAGACTGTCCTATTGCCTCTAGTTCTAGAAAACATGTCGGTAGACGATCCACTTAGACTGCCAACAATCACTCCGTTGGGAAACTGCCATCGACCACGAGTACTTGGAGAAGTTTTGCAGCAATTGACAAAGCTGGTGCTGCATGTGAGGGAATTTTCATGTACTCCAATGTCTTCAATGTCAATGAGACTGTTGTTTGAGTATGATAGTCCTTGTAAAAAGCCTGTGACAATATCCACGTTTTATATGATGCAGCCTCCATGGTGCATTAATATTTGTCATTAGTAGCCACTATTAACATTGCTGAGTTAGTTATTTTGTTCTGTCCTTATAATATATTGAATGTAAATATAAGCCACACACGTGTTGTTATTTACTAGCCAGTTTTAGTCAGAACATAATCGTGAAAAACAATAACATTTTGGACATCGTGTTTGGTATAATGATGACTCATACTTATATAACTATATATCAACAAATTTACTTTCAAAATACAATACTTAAAGTGAGTTTCACTGCAACGTAAGTTTGTTAAAGTAGCATTGTAGATTCCATACCTTAATGCACGACACACAGTGACTACTCAATTGAAGATTTATTGCTTGTTCTTTTACAACATACCTATTACTCATAATTCTAATACTTTAAGATTATCACAACTAAAGAAATTAAGTATTGACGCTCCTGTTTCAATAGTTTATCATCTATATTGTGTTATTATGTACTTATCTCATTGGACCATATTATCTATTAACATTAAGATACCTTACTGTATTCAAACTTGACAGCCCCTGAAGCAATATCAATGAACTTAACTCTTAGACAAACATTTACTTGATTATTTTCTTCTTGTACTCTTTGCTGCTCACAGTTAAGTAACAGAGAGACTACGACTGTTTAGCAGTGAAAATTGCTACATCAATTTTGTTAGCTATCGATCACTAAATGCTGTAAGTTGACTTGCCTTCTTGGCACATAGACCTCCCAATCAGCACACCAATCAAAACCATACTGGCAGATAATTTCAAACTCATGATGATAAGTAGAAAATTAATTCTGTGACCAATTTCTTTCTTCTGTACCACTACTTTAATTTCCCCTCCTTCCTACTGCTTATAAACATTTCGTGCAATAAACATGTGAGTGTTGTTTATTGTTAAATAAACATGCTAGATTTGCATGTAAACACATTGCATGAGTCAGTCATCTTGAAGTCTAACTACTGTTAGAATAAATACCAAATATATACACAATAATTATTGATTTGATTATTTTTTTAAAAAATGAAACAGTATTATTATTATACACTTAATTTATTTGGTTAATAAATAATTAAGACTGAAATGTAAGGTAGGTAGCTATTTTGTCGCATATAATTTCGCTTTGTAAGTATGGGCAGAATGATTGATGCCTTGCTTCCATGTTTGCAGTGCCGATTACCTGAACTTATTAAGAAGAAACTCTAAAGTCACTATTGTTCAAAAACTCAAACCAACTTGAGCTAAAAGCACGCGCGCCAAGTTTGTAGTGGCCTACATCGCCCGCTTAGCAAGCTACTCCTCAATGGACTTGGAGTATTGACAAAATGAGCAAAGCGTGGGAACTCTGTTTTATACTTGTTCTCCTTCTCCAGCAAAGTTGTGTTCCTTGTTTGTCCAATGAAGAAGTGTAAGTTTAAATATACTCCTGCTAATATACCGTTGGTTATAGTATTCAATGGTTTAAATGTCTATCTTATAGAGACCCTTACGCCATATTCAGTCTTCCAGACCGGGGTCTAGGGAATGTGTCCGTTGTTGGACCTTTTCCAAGAGCTCTGTCATTACTTTTGGAGACCAACTCTCAAAATTCCAAAAGATTGTCAGGAGTGGACTACCATTACCAGTACGTTAATACTCCAGCTGATAGCTAATGCAAGTTCTGTTTCAGCTTTGCAAATTGTTGTGAGCTTTACATTCCTATTATTTTTGTTGCAGTTTTACCATTAATTTGATTTAATGATTGCAGAAGGGATTTGGTATTCTGGACGATTCAAGACCTATTTGGCACAGGAGAAGTGTGGCAGGCTGGCCTGTCCGATGGATCCAATCCTACTCTCTTAATCAGCAATTTAACAGATCCCAGTAAGTCCAAGCTCATCAACCATTAAGCTACTGATAATGATATGTTGTGTGCAGCTGATATAGCAGTAGATTGGTTGAACAATATACTCTACATTGCTGGTGGTTTCGGGCATGACGTATTGCAATACAGTTTGTCATCAACTAATGTTAAAGTTGCGGTTTCAACGCCTTCAAGTCATCCAACTAGTCTAGTTGTATTGCCACATTATAACACTAGGTAAGAACTAAAGATGTATAATATAGTTAAGTTAGGAAATATATATGTACATATATAATAATTGATATTTAGTACCATCTTAGATGTTGTGCACATACATCAACATCAGGTCAGTCCATGTGATATGTTTTCATCTGTCCTAGTTGCAGCTGGATTTTCTGGACTGACAATAACAAAGGAGCTATTGAGAGGGCCAATGTAGATAGCCAGGAAGTGGAAGTGATTAAAACCACTGCTGCCAGGCGCTGTGCTACTGCCATTACCATAGACGTCAACACAAACACGGTATACTGGCTGAACATGTGTTTGTTTAGACTCGAATCTGTTAGAGTATCTGGTAGACACGTTTCAGAAGTCTCTCAAGTGCGCCTTGCAGTTCAGTTACCGAGAGGAATGAGTGTGTTTGAAGGGTTTGTATATCTTATAGTTTCTGGGGGCAACAACTACTACATTTCACGATATAATGTGACAACTGGTGAAGCCACGCAAGTAACTTCAACGCTTACTGAAATGCATGGAGTGGAGATTGTACATCCCAAAAGACAACCTTATCAAAGTGAGTGGCTTCCATAAGCTGAGCATTTCAAAAATGAGGTCATACCATATAACACTTGAAAGCAAAGCCAAATAGGCAATTATAGCAATTGTTTATTTTTCCTTAATTAGACATGGTTCTGGCAAATGTCCAAACAGTATTGTGGTTTTTTTATATATACCTAGAGTTACTCTGTACTGAGATAAAAAATAACTTCAATGAATTTAGCTATTTTCTTAACAACAAGATGATTAAAAAAATTGCTTTGTTTTTAATTACCTAATTTAATTACTGCTATCCCAGTGTTTTAGTAGTTATTGGGTTGGACCAAGAAAAAATAAGTATAGTATCAGCAGATGCGGAATATTACACAGAATACCATATCTGAAACACCTTACCTACTATACCGAGAAAATTGTTTATATTTGTGTATTTAGAAAAGTACATCATTTCAAAATTTTACTTTTTTAATATCGTTTCTTTTCAGATCTAGCATCCACCATCCCAGCAGTTGCATTCAATGCTACAAGTACTAATCCGTCTATGACTTCTCATGCCTCCTCTGTTAAAGACAGCAGTAAAATGCTTTTAATTCAACCAACCAGTGCCACACAAGCGATTGACTCCACCACTTCCATCACAAAGGCAAGCATCTCAAATAGTTCTATACTAATGGTCAGTATCAGCATATTGGCCACTACTACTACTATTACTACTACTACTACCACTTCTATGGACACACATCTTGAAACAGCATTCAGTCCCTACACAGATTTGCAGACTGATAATCCAATGTCAGGGATGAATGATCAGCTGACGGTTATTGTAGCAGCTTCTGTGACAGTAGGATTGCTACTTCTTAGTCTTCTAATAGTGGGAGTGATAGTAATACTATTATTGTAAGTTACCAAGGAAGAAGTAATCCATTATGTAAAAATCACTGTGAAAAACAGTTATGTATAAGCAAGCTTACCATTCTAGTTTGTGGTCATTAAAAATAGTACCTCATAACAGACAGGTTACCCTCACTGTTGTAAGCAGGTATACTGTATCATTTACCAGTTATGCTATATCATATAATAACTCAAGTGTGATATAAGCCATACTTGTAGCAATTATTATAAAGATAGAAATACACTAAATTATGTTCTCTTTTTGGCAGCAATATACTAAGTATGTAAAATAGCACAAACTACAGCAAGAAATTATCAATAATATTATCACTTTTATTTAATAAAAATAATATGTGATTAATTTAAATAAATTTGTTACTTATAGAGCATAATTTGTATCCTTCTATTGCAGATTATACCAATCTGCAAGAAATTCTCGTGGAACTTATAGTTTTTATGGCAATGATGAAAAGATTTATCAAACACCTAATGACGCACATGTACCTACATGATTTATTGCCATAGTAGTATATACATGTACTGCTATTTATATTGAAATATGTGAAAGATGGGGGAATAATAGAGATAACGCGTATTGTAATGCTGGTGTGATGGCATGAACTGGTTTGGATTACCAAATTAGGAGAAGGCTACTTACTGCTACTAGCTACCAAAATTATAAATCTAGACATAAATGTCCATAACTTCTTTACTCTACTCTATTAATCTATTATACCTTGAATAAACTAGTATTCATTTATGGTACTGCCTGATTCTGTTTAACTACTTCCAGTTATCCATACTGAATGGCAATTTGATAATGTGATAGGCTAATTGAGTTCATCAAAGAGAATGTGTGATAAACAATTTTGTCTGTGACACAGTCTGAGGACACGACAAAGTCTTTGATACTACCAAGATGAGCAATTACACCAAAACTGATGACGTAAGTTATGACTTGCTTTGAGTGTTTGACTTAACAGATTGTATTCTTTTTTTGATAATTTATCCACAAAATTGTACACTAATGAAGACCATTGAGCTTGGAATATGTGACTCTGGAGGACATTGGAATTCAGGAATTATCATTATGTTTCATAGTGCTTAGTTTACTACTGCCTTGTGCTTTGATAAGTATCATATTGAATCATTAATAGCTATCTTTGCTAAAAATTAAAACAACACATTTAAAAGCATACAAATGGAACACTCTCTTCAAGATGATTGGCTCTGCTACATTAAAGACTGTGACTGTGATGATGAGCTGGTGTCAAAAAATGAAAGAGATTTGAAAGAGTGATGCTAATTATTAAATATTTAGTAAACAATGGCATAAACATCCTCCAAAGTAATAAGAAAAGGAAAAAATAGGCTAAGTGTCAGTTTTTAGTGAGAAGAGATAACTAATGCAGGGAATTTAGCATCACAGTTGTGTCAAATTGGGAGAATATAACAATTAAAATTGGAAATTCCAAGTCATCAAAACCTCAATTATGACTCTAGCTTGCTATTGCTTTTTTTTCTTATTTTGTTCTGAGTACCCTATGATCTAATTATAATTATGAGAGGGTGTTAATTACATGTGCAAGCCACTAGTTCTGTCAAATCAAAATAACTTTACAATGCCATGTTAAAATAAATTAAAACTTTTTGCAACATACTATAGCACACATCTACAAATAGCTACAAGTCAGACCTCCTAAATTAACCACGTTACTTGGTCATCTGGACTCCATTCTTGATTTCTTCAGCTTCTGTGGAAATGTTTATATTTATATAACTTCCAAAAATATAGCTATTCACACACAGTCACAACTTACCTTGACCAACATCACCCATTTCTTCATAAATATGAGGTTCACATTCTCCATGATGTACTCTCTGGAGAGAACGAGAATTATTTCTGAAAGGCATTGAATTTCTTAAATGTGTTATAATGACTAGAAATATTTTCAAGTCACAAACCTTTTGCACACTCGTACAATTACACCCACACATATTGAAATGAATAGCACTAATACCACAAGAGTGGCTACAGTTGTACCCACTATTATTGCAGTAATTCCAAAGAGAGGTTCTGTTTTCTCTAAATATACACACAGCAACAATTCCTCCAATATATTATACTTGCTTCAAAGAAGAGAATGCATAATTACACTTACCCCTTATATGGAGAGTGTATGTCTTTCTAACAGTCTTTACATCACCATTTGGTAGTGAAATATTGACTTGGCAAGCATACATGGATGAGCTGAGATGAACAGTTGTGTTAGTAATAATTAGAAACAGTTCACTCTGCCCTGTTCTTCCTGTGATATATGCAGCATTCAACCCAGTAATGTTAATCCATTGTATTGATAATACTGTTAAATTGCTGAAACACAACAGGATTGCAGTTGAACCGGCAACAAATGAGCTTTCTGCAGTTATTTTTACATCTAGAAGTGAGATAATATTAGAAGCTCACAGAAATGAAGTCAAAATGTTCATTTCATACCTTGAAAAGGTCCTATACTTTGAGAAGTAGTGCCTCTTCTATTACTGATTGTACATGCAAATGTTCCAGTATAATCTGCTATATCAGAACTCACTATGGAAACACTACTTAAATATTTAGCCGTAACTGTGTTCAAAATTATTTTAGTTGTTGTGAAAGAAGGTCCAGTTCTGCTCCATTTTACCATGGTAGCTGGGCCTCCAATAGACACGCAACGGACAACTCCAGGATTTATGTCGTAAACAAGTTCAGAGATAATTGGCAGTCCTATGAACCACATTAAAGAGTTCATCAAAACTGTTATGTTATTCTACACCACAGAGAACACTCCACAGGGGCCAGGAGGGACAACTGCCTCTGAATCAGTATCTCAACATATCAACCGTGCCCAAAGATTAAGCATTCATTAGCTATAGCTAAAGAATGCTCAACCTTTAAGCACACTAGTCTTTCCACTACTTTGGTCTGCTTATTCACAAAGAAGTTAGCTACTGATGAATTGAACTTTGTGAAATAGCAGTACCTGAACTATTAATCATTGAGGAATCTATTATTTTTACTGTTTATTTTACATCTTAGCCCGATGCTGATTAGTTAAGTATAAGTGCTTAAGTTACATTCCATGGTTACAATTGCCTGCCCAATAACTAAGTATTGTCCACAATTATTCCATTTCATGTTATCAAAAATTTTATTCAACAATTTTCTGTATGTATTTCAACATACCTTCTGTTGCATTATAAATTCCAAAATATATCTTTTGATCTACATTATGTTCGTCCGGTATTTTGCAAGTGAAGATCCCTGTAGGGCTAGTAACATTTCTCCCTCTATGTAAAATGACAGCTTTATGTCCTCTGGATCGTGAAAATATAGAACCACTGCGACTTTTTACAGCACTTCCATCAGGGAATAGCCAAAGCCCACGGGTCTCATTATTCACGCCGTCAGACTGACCACAACAGTAGCTGTAATTAGTGAGGCACCTGAAGGCTTTTTTGTCTTCTCCAATGTCTTCTCCGATGTCTTCTATGTCAATTAGACTGTCACTGGAGTATGTCACTCCATGTAATGACCCTGAAACTAGAAAGATAATGTTGATATTCAATTCACAGTTAGAAATGTGTTTATATGACAGAAAGCAACTGTACCATTAAATGACAATCAGCCTGTTGTCATTAGCTACAAACTATCTACAATCACAATGACATGCTTCATTAGTTAATTATGTAGCTAGCTATATAAAAACTACAGCTTTGAATTCTACCAGTGGTTGTAAGAACTTTTATCTGTTTATTGACAATTAGTAGTAGCTAACAAGTTATTTCTAATATTCTTATCAATTTGAAACTTTGTTTTGTGACTTATTTTATTTGTCTGCTTAAAATTAATAAGGTTAACCTCAGAAAAACCATTGTAACTCACAATATCTAAACTTTGAACACAAACAAATAAATAAATTTTATTGCCATTATAATTTTTTTTCAATTGACACAGATTTTTAGAATCATCCTGATTTTACATATGACTGTTCACAATGCTTTTACTTGTCTAATTTTGCAGCTAACATGAATGATAAATTTGATTTTGCCATAATTTACACATTGAGCTTCAATAAAATATAGGCAATATTTCACCAGATTACAAGACTAGAATGACACACATACCTTTACCACTGACAGAATCACACAGCATCGTGCAAACTAACACCATGACCCCAATGGAGTAAGGATAAGTAGTAATTAACACTTTCATTCTGGCCTTCTCCACTCCACCAATACATCTGTTTACAATATTTGAAGGTTTCAGTTTCACGTAAGTCTGGACTGTGTTTGTTAAGTGATTGGATAATTAACATAAGCTAGAAATTGTAAACAAGTGCCAATGTCTCTTTTATGGACTCGTGATGGGGGGATGAGCTGCTGTAATATATAATATGTAACGTGGTAATGGAAGATGATTAGGCCCTGCCAGATTATGCTAGCATTTTTTCTGGAATAATAGACATGAAATAGCTAATATTAATTCTAGGGTATTTAGGAGAATAATAAAGGGAAAATGAGAATAATCAATTCATGTAATCCTTAATTATAAAGAAAATCAATAGTGCTTTTTTTTTCTCTCTGACTGATTTTCTTTTACAAGGACATGATCATTAAGAATAATGTGGTTATAAAGTAGATCTTCATTACTTGATTAAAGCAGCTGGGTTTATGTGTTGGCCACTTGGTTATTGTACTGGGAGAGCTGTCAGCTCAGGCTCAGATTCAGCACGTCATCTAGAGAATTGTGCTAATAGTTTCTTGAACTTTTTCAGCTATAGCAGAGCATGTTTTCTCCATTCTTTGAATATTTTTATGGGGATGCTCGAAGTTTTCACTGAAAGAGTAGCTAGCAATAATAGTGAATCCTCCATATTGAGTAATTCAGTATAACAGTGAGAGAAACTGATTCTGTTACTCATTATTTCATAATGTACCAACTTTGATAGCTACTGCAGTCATCACTTTTTCATTTATTAACCCTCAGCATGCATGTGCAAGGGTTATTCCTAATTGGAATATGTAATAAGAGAATAATAAGAAAATTTATGAATAAATAATAACACATATTTTTGAAATAAAAAAAAGAATAGTTCTAAAAATTTCGAGCATAATCCGGCAGGCCCTAAAGGTGATTAGCATAAATAGCTAATGTCCATTCTCTATCATTAAAAAAAAGTATTAGCTTATAACTATAGCTAACATTGTCTTTTCATATATGACAATGTTTCATGTGAGACCAAAACTTTAACCAAAAGTGCATAAGTTTTAACCCTATGTAATTCATTTAATTAACAAAATGTATATAGACATTTTTCTCAAAGTTGCATAGTAGCTACCAGTACAATTTCTTAGTGATTTAGTACACCATACATTATTACATATTATAATAATTAGCCCAAAAGTGTTTATGACTAAGTGCATTACGCAGGAAGTCCAGCAGGAGGTCTGGCATGGCCTAATGCAGCTGAATGAATGTGTTCAATGTCGTGAATTCTCATAATGAACTTGGCCTCCATGTCAAACGTGTAACTGTCATTAGGGAATGTGAAGATCTTTACTTTTCATTTTACAGTATTAGTATCTGGCCACCATTGTTTTGTTACTTAATCATCGATGAAGTGGTAGTTTTGTTGCCATTGGGGCCCCCCAGATTATGCTAAAAAAATTAGAATTTTTGTTCAAAAAAAACCCTTTATTGTTCCATAAAATTTGCAAATAAATAAGTGGAATTAGCTATAATAATGGCAATTTCTCATTCTAAACAGCCAATATTACGTCAATTATAACTTCAGTTTTAGTTAACGTAAAGTGATAATTAATGCAATACTGCGGCTGTTAGAACAAGAACATTAATTGCTATTTATAATTATTTCAGCAGAGAATGGCTAAATCATCATTAAGAGGAATATTTGTAGCTATGACAGTAGTAAGAAGTTGATATGAGGTGTCATGAAATGAGTGAAGGAGTCACTACTGTTGCATTAAATCATTATTAGATTCATTGCTACCCCCTAGATACAATCACACCTTACCCACTCAAACTCAGCTTCAGACATTGGGGGTCTCCGGGGTAGTGTTTAAATCTTTTTCTCCACAATTGCCTTTCTTTTTTAATTTTATTTTTATTTTTATTATTTAATTTCATTCTTTTATTATTATTATTATTGTTGTTGTTGTTGTTATTGATGTTATTTATTTATTTTTGTAATTGCATGATCTTTTGCCTTGCCTTTTCTTGTTGTATCAACTTAATAAAAGCTAAATCCTTGTTGTTGTTTTTCGTTGCTTATAAAAAAGAATACATTTAGCGAGCCAAACTGGTGCACTGGGCATAATATGGTACTAAACATTAGCATAAACAATGAACAATTATTATTATGCATTTTAATGAGTACATAACAATGTAACTCGTTACCAGCCAACTTGTGAATTTAAAGGGAAGAGTTCACTGCTGAACATAATTTTTTTTTTTAATTAATTCTAATTCGCTAATCCACATTTTGCCCCAAATGTCTGGTAAGGTTCCCACAACTGAACTTTTTTCAGTGCTGCTATATGGGGACATTCAATTTTACTGAAAGAATAGCTATTTTGAATCCTCTATGTTGAGTAATTCAGTATAACAGAATTTCATTTCAACTTTATATAAGCACTTCAGTCATCACAATTTCACTTATTTTTAATTGGAATAATAAATAATAATAATAAGAAATAATAAGAAATTTTTTTGAAAAATAGCTAACAATAATTTTTTTTAAATAAAAAAAAATAATTCAAAAATTTCAAGCATAGTCTGGTGGGCCCTATAACTGTCACTGTCAACTTAACTAGTGCTGCAACATTCTTTCAGTATCCATAATGTAGTTTTTCTTTCCTAATTTTAAAATGTATTATTTACACATCATAATGAAAATAGCAGCTGTCTATTCCTTCACATTCTTCTAGATTTTAGCTATTTTATTTCATTGAAAAACACTATAGCTATATATTATATGACTATGTAACTAAGCTAGCACCACCGTTTAGCTAATTCCTACAGTTAAAAGAAACGACTTTAAATTAAACTATTGAAACTTTTATGTTGCATTTATTTATTACTCACATTTCAATTTGTATCAACCTAATCCCAAGTAAAACTTGCCTTGAGCAATAAATTGGACATGTTCTATTCCAATTCACAATTAACTTCTACACAAACAGAACTATCACCTACACACAAGACAATGCTATTCATATACACTTGTCTACTTGAAAATGAAAATTAGAATAATAGCTAGTGCCATCAACCAGACAATTAATTTACTCTTCTATTCTCCAATAATATCAGCTACTCCTCTATAATGACTAAATTTATGAAATACCTGATTGCAAATTATATATTTGGACTTACCTAGTACACATCTTACGCAAAAACGTTCACATAAAAAAAAAAAAGGCACAATGTTTGGAATAAAAATTGTCACATCACTGAAATAATTGGCAGTTTCAAAACAATTAAGAGATAGTCTCATATATCACCGACAATGAATCCTCTTGCTGACGAACTTTAGAATCGGGCTCTAATTATTACCAAGGAACACTTACGTCATACATATGGCCACATATACATAAGTAGAATGCATTTCACTGTACCTTTTTTGACTGAATTCAAGTTTAGATACTCATGAGGTGATCCTTGCTTATAATCTTAAAATAAAACACATAACAATATTGTATTGTAAATGAATAATAGAATACATCCCTGGAGAAACTCACCCTTGGGCATTATCATGTGCATAGACTCATATGAACTTTCCAAATCTAAAAAAATAATAGTCACAATAGCTAGTAAAGTTCTCAATTTATATAATAATATTTGATTTCACATAGCCTGCAGCTCAGGAGACCACTGGACACACAAATAGGTATAGTATTTTTGGCAAAGAAAGCAGAATCAGTCACAAACAGCTTCTCTATGCTCTGGTAAAGCAAAGGTGGCACATTCATAGCTATACAAAGAGGCCGTCATATGGCAATCAGACTACCAGTGGTCACAAAAAAAAATCATAAAAATGAATCGCTGAAGCTATTAACTTCCATTCAAGCATCAAAATTAGCTAAGCTTTGCTTTATTACATATATTTTTATTAATGTTCGCTGATACAGTAACGTTGGAAACCATGACATTGAATATGGCAGTTATGGCTTCTTAATTCGACATGGACAGAGTTAATTATTGATTTCGGGCTTTCTGAGGCCAAAAAAGGAGAGAGAGAGAGAGAGAGAGAGAGATAGCAAAGAGTTCGAGTGATGACTTCAACTATCTGAAAAAAGTAGTAGCTCTCGAAGATGCTCTCAAGCTCCAGGCAACATTTCCAGTGATGATTAAAGTTCAGATTCAGAAGTAAGCCAGAACCAAGGTTGTCATTTTAGTAAACTATAGTAACAAGTATCACCATAGATGCGGGTTAGAGAGCTTAATACCAGGATGCCAATGAATATATAAACTGCAAAAAAATAGTTATTGACAAGGGCCAACGTGTGCTCGATTTCCAGCGCACGGTCACATTACTTACAGAACCTATCACATTGGCACAATATGAGCCCTAGGTCCTCATTGCAGAATACGCCATAGGCTTAGAAGAAAACCCTGTTGCCACTTTAGTTGGTGGTGAGGCTCAGGAGAACTGACTCTTTTAGCTGATAAATCGTGTGGCTTGTCTAGTGTGGCAAGTTTCAATGTACATATTATGGTCAGCAAATAGGGTTGGCTTCCATAGGGATAAAAGAACCAAGTTCAGTGTTCATTCACTAAGCTAACTGAATCTAGAAGCATCTATTTTTAGTTCCCTAGCAGATGGCTAGTAATGTGGTTAATTAATCAGCATCTCTGACTTCAATAAAATTGAGGTGATACAAGATAGGCCCTTAGAATTTTCATAACTATGAGCTGTAGCGAGATCACATTTCCTTGAGTAGCCAAAAAAAATACAATCTCGTGAGACTCGGTGTCAATATGAAAGACTGATCAGCCATCTTTATCATTATAAAGAACTCTTTCCATATCTTTGAAAGTAGTTTTTCCAATTAAAAATTATGCCCAGCAGTATCTGGTGGTCTCACATGAAATCAATGTATAATCAGTCAATATCAAAGGATTAGAGTTCAAACAAATAAGATTTCCAAAATAATTTTATTTACACTACATACTCCTAAATTACTATATAGATGTCAATGTTGATGATCTATGCCTGGCTGAACTTTATACATTACAGCCAAACTGTATACCGTACTAAATCAGAATCAGCAACTGAAGTCCGTCTATCAAGTACATGAGTAGCTCAACTAACCTTCATTCTGCAAAGTCTTTGATTCATCTTTGTTTGCTGGCTCCATCGCACCATCATGGAAATTACCTCCTAATTTAAAATCATACGAGAAATTTCATACAAAATTATTTGAACACATAAATCATCATTACCTTTAATATGAGCGTAAGTGTGTGCTTCACTTTCCAACCTTAAGTCACTCAAGTGTGAATTTGAAAGATAACTGAATAATAATAAGCAATAAATTCTCAAAACAATTTATTCTTAAATGTAAATTTCATACCTCTTCTTCCTTTTTTGTAGTAGAATGCAAAGCACTAATATTATCAAAATTAAAAGAATAACAACCACAGCAGCTGCACCAATCACAATAGCATAAATAATAGTGTCCGATATCTTTCCAAACCGTGGTGACTGTGTTGTTGAGAAGCTTGACACATGACCTATAATATAATTAAGTACATCATTCATAAGAAGTAGTGTCATGTAATCAGCTCATTGTTGAGTCTGTTGTCCATACTCATTGCTAATATTCAAGAGAATATATCGTTGAACTTAAATTTCAACATTAGACAACCATCAAAAAAATTAATAAATTTTTGTGACTCTTTCCAGCTATTCTCAAAATAATTATGTTATTCCCACAATCTGAAACCAATATTTTGAATGGAAATTGAATAGCTTCAATATCGTTACAAAAATCATAGGTTACTTGAAGCAAACTAACCTGATTCATTGATGTAAATAGTAAATGATTTATTTATAGTCTCTGCATTGCCATTTGGTAATACAATAGTCCCACGGCAGGTAAACCTTCTATTGTCATCTCTCTGAACTAAGTTATAAACTGACAACTCTAGTTCCTGCTGTCTTGTACGCTGTGTTTCAAATCTACTCAATCCGGCCTCATCAATCCATTCAATTGACATCACAGTAAAATTACTAAAGCAAGTCAGAGTCACATCTGTGCCAATGACATAGCTGTTTTCATGCTGAGAAATTTCCATGGCTGAAATTTATAATATAATGAAATAGTTGCAATGGCATTAATATTATTATAAATTAATCATACAGAATACAGCATGCTTTGCTTACTATGGTAAGGTCCTATCACCATAGAGTTGGTTCCACGGTTATTTCTAACTTCACACTTGAAGGTTCCCGCGTAGTCATTGGTCTCAGAGCTACTAATGTGAAGGATGTTGAGATAAGTGGCCTTTTCTGCATCCACCATAGTCTTTGTTTGCTCATAGAAAGGTCCACTTCTGTTCCAAATAACATCAGTAGCTGGTCCACCTTCAGTAAGACACTCAATTCTACCTGAATCAATGTGGTATCTGACAGATTCCACTCTTGCAAACCCTAAAGGAATCATGATAACAGTAAAGTAATGACTCAATCATTCTCGGCTGAAAAAATTATAATAATAGCAAATGTTTCTCGCTCTAACAGTCAATATTGTTAATTAAAACTTAACCCAACTTAAATTTTAATGAATAATATTGGCTGTTAGAATGAGAAAAATTTGCAATTAGTATATTAGTCATATGCTTTCTCAATTTTATTATAGAAAATAACTGCCTTCAGTTTACTGAAGGAACTATGCGTAATACTGTGATTTTGCTTATGTGTATTTGTGTGTATATGTGTTTGTGTTGTGTGTGTGTGTTTGTGTGTATGTGCAAATGTGTGTGCGCGCGTGTATTTATGTGTGTTTGTGTAAATGTAGTGTGTGTATGTGTATGTGTCCTTATGATTGTTTTTGTGTGTATGCGTGTAAGTATGTATCTGTGTGTATATATTTGTGTAATGAGTTCGTAATTTTGTGTGTATAGTGAGCTACAATAAGTGAATGTGTGTTTCCATGTGATTCTACTACCTTCATTAGCGGAATAAATTCCGAAATATCTTTGCTGCTGGACATGATCTTTGTTTGGTATTTCACACACGAATAAACCGGACGGATAATTACCAAGTCTGCCACGATGAAGAATTACTGCACTTTCTCCGCGTGTTCTTGAAAAATAATTAATATTAGATTCCATTTGACTTTGAACTAAAGTTCCATCAGGGAACCTCCACTGGCCCAAGGCTGTGCCGTTGGGGTGGTCTTGGTTTCTGCAGCATTCAGATAAGTCTGTATAGCAGAAAAGCCCTTCTTCGTTATTGCCAATGTCATTGAAACTGATAATACTATTGTTAGGATAGACGCTATCCCCAATATATCCCACATCTGGATACCAATAAGAAATATAAAGAAAATTAAAGAAAGGCCCACATACGTTTTCAACTTAATAACTTTAATAGTAGTAGTTTTTCTCAGTTGTAAACAGCCCATATATTTTTAATTTACGTTTTAATTAATTATATTTTTAATTTAACAGCCAATATAGCTAATTTGAGTTAAGCTTTACGTATAATATATTGACAGTTATTATACTGACTATTATTTCAGCTGAGAATGACAGAATAACTTAATAACTGTTTGATGTGCAATAACACATAAATATAACTTCCATGGATCACTTGACTGTAGTACTTACTCAAAATATTGCTTTCCAAATCAATGTTTACCGTGTAGCCACCCGTTCCATTGGTTTCATTGGGAACAACACATTCATACTTCCCTTGGAGACCCACTGGATATGGTCTTGCTATTCCCAGTCTCAGCTCATTGCCATACAACCTGCATGTCACTGCTCCTCCGGTTTGAAGAACAGCACTGCCATTGGGATGATACCACCCACATTCACTGCTCAAGTCGTCCACCGTTTCCGTCGCCAGTCTACAGCAGTCTTCATTGAAGTTAGGTGATACACAAACCAGTGTAGATCCTGGATCAGAGAGGTTCCCCGAGTGAGGGCCAATGTCTGATACAGGTATTGATGATCCAGAAGGATACGTCTCATTTAACAGTACGAAGTATAAGTGATGATCCTTACCTAGTGATTATGACAACATCATGGTAAAATGCGGTATTTCTGTCCACGATTATTATCTGACAGATAAAGATCAGTCTTGTAAACTTATAAGTACAGCAAAGATTGACTAGCCTCTTTTATAGGCTACATGGAATATTATAAACTACGGCTGTTTACACATAGCCCTTAAGAATTGCTAATTAAGTTAGCCAGAGGAACTAGGACTGTGCACAGTAGCTACTGGGAGTGTTCAGAGATCAACTACTGCATATAATGATTACAGCATGGGGTTGGTTTCTTAATTAAAAGCCAAACTTGCACATAGTTAGCAGTAATAAGCACACTTGTACCATGGTGCATTCAAACTGTCTAATCAGATTGCTCAATTCACAGTGAATATATTTCATACCCACCTTATACTAGGTGAATAAGTGAACCGTCCAATCAAATTAGTTTTCATGCGCTTCCTATAGCCTAAAGCCATGGTATAAGTCGGTTGCACCACTCTGTTTTCAGTTGGTATGGGATTTACACTATCCGAGCTTGTGTAAATTCCATACCGACCTCCACGTCGTAGTGTAACCTATACCTATACAGGGATATCTAAAATGAACACTCTACATGCAATGTGTGTGAAAGATGTTACAACAATTATAAAAAGTAGTTACACGTGCATCAAAGTTAAATGTACAAGTACTTTACTTTTTTTAACAATTGTCTAAAATGTACTCACAACAGCTAAAGCTTGTTTATCACCAGAAATTCCCAATCTGGCAAACACGGCCATATTTCGAACTCACATATTCTATTGGCGCTGCAATTAATAATGAGAAAAACACAAAACGAATGTTGACCGCTTATATAATTTGTTTACAATAAGCCAATGCCAAGGAAAGGCTTAGACAGATAGACAAACAGGATAAAGCTACACATATCCAACAGGTCTAAATATAATGCCGTAGATTTTCATTGCTACTCTATTCCTGGTAACTCAGTATTTTTAGCTTAGTAGCATTAAAATTAGATATAATTCACAAAACATTTTGGCTCGTAAGTCTTCTTCAGTTGTGAGGTGTATATATGATTGTTTAAAATAAAATAAACAAAATTGTCAACGAGAAAAATGCACTTAGCCTTGGGTCAATTGACGCTAAAGTTCTTGTAGGAACGGAGTCCACATAGAGTTGAACTCGAGGCCTTTGTCTAAATTTGAGGTGGTGTTGGTGCTCTGTATAATTTAATGCTTCTGCTAGTCTCCTATGGAAGTGATTTGGTACCATTTTCAAAACTCTTGATTCTATGTGACTTTTTCCATGCATGTACTGACATGGCAATTTTTGTCATCAATTCTTTTCACTGCATATTGATGTTCTTTCAATCTTTTTTCTAAATTCCTGCCAGTTTCACCCACATACACTGAATTGAATTTATATCTAATTTTAATGCTACTAAGCTAAAAATATTGAATTACCAGGTCTAAATATAGCATATATTAATTACATAAGCTAGCTAACTAGTGGTGCGCTCGAATAGCGCAAATGCATGGCGAGCGAGTAAATATATGAGTATAGGTAAAGATGATTTGTGAAGGAAATTGCTAAATAATAGCAATGATCAGGCATGAAGAGTTAACAATAACAGAATTACCTGAATAAACTTCGAAAGCAGTGGCAAAGAAGCGCAGCTTGACAAAGACTTCACAATTGTTTCAAGAAGAGAGTAGCTATAAACTTTTTGGTTGAAACAAAGTTGCATAAGGCAGTGCAGCAGGATTCTCCGCGCTCGTTTTAATTGAAAAATACTGGAACTGTGAACGCTTTACCTAACTTACGTAATTAGAAGCGCGGGCGAAATATTTTGACGTACGTATACATACCTACATATATATATATATCTGAAATCTCAATTGAACACGACTGATAGTCAGCTTCGCTCGCTTCGCTCACTCGCTGAATTACACATAATCAATTGTATTGTGCTCACGCGTCATTGAACTCCATCTTAATTCAAATGACTTCACCTTAGCAGTGTGTACAGTTCATACTCTAATAATTAGACCCTACTTTGCTAGGAAACAATCCAGAGACGAATGCAACATGTTTTGGTTACTATAGAGCCAATCAGATCGAACATGACAGACTTCAAACCACTCATTTGTAACAATGTACAAATACTACTTCATTGCTACGATCCCTCAGCTGTGCAGGTACAAGGACATATGGACCTCTGCACTACAAAACTGCACATGTAACAAGAGAAGCCGGTTGGTTTCCTACGTATCGAACAGTTATCTTTATCTCTTACTGAAGTGCTTCTATCTACCCACTTCAGTGTCTCTTCCCACTAATTCCCATTGAAGTGCTCTCACTAAATTGTTCTACCCACTAAGTGTTTTATGGTTAAGTACAAGTTCTCTCCTATCATCGTAAACATCAAACATCTAATTTGGTCATGTACCACCACAGTTCATAACATTCTGCCACCAGTAGAGGTACAGGTCTGCCCCCATTATCATTAGTGGTTGGTAGAAAAGGAAAAGTCTGGCATATCTAACACATTGTTATAATAGATACGTTTATCTCTAAAATGTGATTCCATTCCAGAATAAGTGCCCTATCAACAGGTACATGGCCACAAGGGTTTCAGATAGCTGCACTATGAGGATGTGGCATCTCCCCACAAACCCCAGCCTCCCCCTCCCCCTCCTCAGGTCACTGCACTCAGACCACTGATAAGTGCAGTGTCCTTTCAATACCTAATTAAAGTGATCCAAACTTTCTGAGCAACTCAAAATATATTACTATACTGACTAACTACAATTATCCAAACTTTCTGAGTAGCTACTACATTGAATTTTTGCTTTCTCAGTAACATGTGCTTGAGTTTTCAATAATTTGTTCACTAACCAACAAATCAGGCATAAAGAACTCTAGTACTCTACCACCATCACACAAAAAAAATTAACAGGTTCAGGTATGAATTACCTGTATGTGCGTCAGGTTGGGAAAAAATGGGTATTTGTACAAAACATATGAAACTTAATAGCTAATAACATAGTTCTTGGCTCACTTAAAATAGGTTCTCAATATATTACATCATTTTCTCAGAAACAATCACAATACAATTATGCAAACAACATACATTATTATCCCTCAAAACAGACAAATAAAAAAAAAGATATATAAGTGATATGCTTTGGGGGGGAAAGCCCCATGGCCAGGTGTCGGCCATGGGGGGTGCTGAGGCCAGACTGGTCATCACACCACTAAGTGGATACATTATCTTGTGGGGCTGCTTAGCGGTCAGCTAGCTACACTTCCCTCCAGTATTTAGTCAGACTGACAAAGTTATATTATTGAAAGGTCAAGTACAATTCGGAAGAGTGACATGAGACAAAACTTACTAAGTGGTATATATATGAATGTTCAGTTGGTAAAGGGTCCACAACAATCTCTACTCCTTTCACACCTGTGGCTAACGTTAGTTGTGCAGTATAATAGCATACAGTAAGTAAGCCAAGGAGGCGCCTGGGATGGTTGGTGGGTCTAATTAGACAACACTCACGTCAACTCAGGAACTGCTGGCTGCTTATCCCTTACACGTGTCTCGTAACCCGCATGCCCGTGCTATCATTCCGCCTGCACCCTACCGCGCGGGCGCCAGGTATAGGGCATCCCGCTTCTAATGTTAACTTCATTTAACTATGTTAAATAGCATCAAAACAGACAGAATTTTTTTTAAAAAGATAGACTAATGAAATATACGAAAGTGATATGTATTGCTAAATGCTTTAAAAAAAAGCATAGAATTGAAAGAAAAAGTGGCACGCTACAGTGAATCAGCTCAATAGACCACTCCTATTCTGTGATAGCATCCAACTCCACTGAATATAATATTAAAATAATGAATGAAATTGAATTTAAACTCAAGGATGTACAAGCCGTAGCTACACCTATGTCAACGAGGTGTGAACGCATGAAGTAATGTGCTGAGTTTTCATTGACTGTTCACTAACCAACATAACTTGATGCTATCAAACTGTTTCTTTGCCTCCCTGGTCAATTCGCCCCTTGCTGCTGCCAGGTCAAGCCAGGTCAAGCCAAATAAACCACTAACCAGTTCGGGAACAACTTCACCTAATGGTCAAGTTTGTGGTGGCAATAGACATCCTGTGCAAGGGGAGGGGGATTTACAAGTACACTCAACAATTACAGCTGCTAAAAAGAGCCAACCACAAAAAAAAAACATAAAGAGAGGGAAAGTGATCTGCTGACACTTTCTGATTTTTGGCTGTTGATAAGCAGTCTCAAAAGAATTATAGAGGAAATGTGTATGCATGGGACTGATGACTTGTAACTAATGGAACACACTGGGCTGTGTACATATGCAATACTGGCTGTACATTGAGTGGCATTGCATTGTCTATTTCAAACATGAAAAAAGGTAACATGGAGTTCTACTGTATTATGTGACATCAGTGGTTCCCACAGAAATAGCAAGTAGAGTGGTATTTTGACCACACCCATTTAAACAATCTTAATACATAATACATCATAAAAATAATACATACATCATAAAAATAATACATCATAAAAATGTCCATAGTTTTATGTCTCTAGATGGCAATATCATCAGGGCCAGCTGGAAACACTCCAGGGGGTAGACTGGCTTTTTATAAAGTATAACTACTTTCTTTTTTTTTCTCCAAAACTATATAGGAAGTGTAGGGTGCCACCAGATTGGAGGAACTACTGAACTTGCATGTAAGCTTAGTAAGTAAGCCTCAGTGTTATTAAAGAATCAGTAAACAAAAACTTTTTTTTTTTTTGTTAAATTGTGTATTGAAGCCCCTTATGTTAGTATTTGCTACAAACATTACACTACCATCCATAGCCAGCTTATTTTAGCTACAATACACTTGCATATACATCCCCAACAAACAAACACACACACACACACTTCTAGCATTTGCTGAACTCAAATTTGAAATATTTGGCTCTTTGGCCAGTAGCTAGAATAAAATATGGATTAAAGTATTAGCTAAGGATAAAACTTCCAACACAAAATTGTAACTTGTGGTGACCAAGTAAAAAACTGTAACTGTGACATTAAACATCCTTAAGTATTAAGTCAATGCATGCAGAGCCCGAATTTTACATTTTATTTAGCTAAATTTATTCTTATTTTACTCACCAAATCCAGTAGTAACGAATGCGAAAGTGAAAATTAAAAGTGGAATTGCATTTCCAACCGTACTGCCAGGATGAATCAAATATACAGTATTCATTGGCTAGAAGTGAGAACAGTCAGCTAAAATATCAAGCCGAGCTACACTACGTACCACTGTCGGTCACTAGCAGAGAGAGGGCACTAATTTGCAAATCACAATTCGGCGACCGCTTATATTATTCAAACACACCCAATTAACCATTCAACAAGCCCGCGCATAGCCTCGCGCGCAACTTGAGCAATATTAATTGAACAAATGAAAGAATAAGAAAAAAGAAAAAAAGAAAAAAAAAAGATTTCAAATTATTATTTTATGAGTGACACCAAATTTACCACACAAAAAATATAATTTTTTACATTAAATTTTACAAAATATGACTAGCTAGGTGATCACACAGTCACTGTCATGGAAAGATGCAATTCTAAGTGGACATGAATCAGAAATATCCGCAATGAACCACTGTAACAGTATAGTCTCATAAGACCACACCCACTTTTGAATATGTTCCATCATGACCTTGCTGTAGTAGCTAGTCAATGTTCCGCGATAGATGGCCGTCACAGTGGACTTCCTGCAGCTAAACAGATCTTCACCTAGACTTGTCTCAGAGAAGGAACAGTTGCACCGTGAAGACACAGCTCTGACTATGGAAGTACGGAGGACCTTACGAATCAAAGCAGCTTTCTCATTCTGCATCACATCAAGCAGCAAAATAATAATAATAATAACAATAATAATAGCAGTAGTAGTAGTAATAATAAAATTAATAATAATAAAAAATAATGACAATAATAATAATAAAATTAATAATAATAAATGAATAATAATAATAAATAATGACAATAATAATAATAACAACAACAATAATAATAATAATAATAATAATAACAATAATAATAGCAGTAGTAGTAGTAATAATAATGAAATCAATAATAAAATTAATAATAATAACAAATAATGACAATAATAATAAAATTAATAATAATAAATTAATAATAATAAATAATGACAATAATAATAATAACAATAATAATAGCAGTAGTAGTAGTAATAATAATAATAATAAAATTAATAATAATAATAATAAAATTAATGACAATAATAATAATAATAATAATAATAATAATAATAATAATAATAATATTAATGAGGGGTCAATACAGATACCTCCCTATTTGTAGGTACATTACTCGTGTTTGAAGTCTACATACATAATTAGCTGCCATCTTCACGACTGACGACTGACAAACTGAGATAGCAGACCGACCAGAACTTTAACATACAGACTGATGGAGCACACACACACACACATACAGACAGACAGACAGACAGACAGACAGACAGACAGACAGACAGACAGACAGACAGACAGACAGACTGATAAACAGACCGAGAATACTAAAACCTTCACCACACAGTGTGTGCTCCGAGGGTCAATAAGACAGACTTACTCCCCAATTCACACAGTTGTCAACAGGTCCAAACATCAGTTGGAAAGGGATGACTTCTGAAAAGAATGAAAACATACAATAGGAATAACGAGATTTCTCCTATTTCTATCTCCAATTACCTTCTACAATAGTCATGTTGGCTACGGCAACTTGACCCGTGACCTCTCCCAATCCTTCCAAGCCATCAATGGTAATCACAGCTCTCAATTCCAACGCATGATCAGAATGAGGATGGAGAAATAGCATCTCGGGACCAAGCAACCAGAGTGTCAACTCACCGTCCACTACAAACTTCTTGGAGAGCAGATCTGCACTACTCTCAATGCTAGAAGACTGGTAAGAGATGTAATAATGGCTGATGTTCCATCCTTCTAGATAGACTGGCGACCAAGACAACTTCAGAAAAGACCCATTTACCATTTCGGCCATGAATCCTTCAGCAGGAGCTTGAACATATAACAGTAAATAGTAAATACATGGTAATACGGTATCCAAGAGAGCTTCATATGTATATCATATTTCAGATGTGATCCACTATACATTTTACATTTGTTGTTATATTTTCTCTTACGAATTTTTTCACTTAGTATCATCTCAGAACTTCTCCATGTACTCTGGTTAGAAACTCGTACTTGAATTTGGTACTGAAGTTGCGGAATGAGACCGGTCAAAGTGACTGAAGACTCGGCCGTTGTGAGGGAAACGGAGGATGAAGGAAAGAGCATTGGGAAGTATTGCACTTCAAACATGAACACTGCGTCAGTGGAAGAGTTGTAGAATATCCAAGAGACAACGGCAGAAGTGATGGACGTCGTGACATTAATAGATTCAATGGTGGACGGATCAGAGGCTGGACAAATACGTAACAAATAGACTATAGTTCATTTTGTTGTTATGACAAAAGAAATTTATATTAAAAATATTAATTAATATAAAAAGTCCAATGGGGGCATCTCATCAGAATTAACTAAATTTAAAAGTTTCACTGCAGGAAACCTCTTCTTGTGGTTGAATAGTCATACTAGTCTTTTGTGTAGTCACATGACTGGTACACCCAATAAAGGGGGACTCCCAGGGCCATGCCCCTCGCACCTTCCAGATGCAGCCACTAACACACTGTTTAGGACACTACATCAATACAACTATAGGACACACTCTAAAGTAGGTACAGCCCCCCCCCCCCCCCCCCCCCCCACCCCTTCAGGATTATCTGTGGATAATAGACGGAAAGCTGGACTAGTTTGGGTTTGCTAGTAATTTCTTGTTTATAAAAGAATGCAGTGAAATAAATAACTCACCTACAGTCAGCACTGCACGGCTTGTGGCACTTCCCGCGTCATTGGATACCTCACATGTATAGACACCAGAATCAGTAGCTTGAACATTCCGCACCGTCAACCTGTCAGTCTTTACTCCCGTAACCCTGGAGTTCTGCAACAGAGACCTGCCGACCTGTCTCTCCCACATGTAGTCCAGCACATCTCCCGAAGCGGTCACTTCAAATACCACATCAGAGCCCACCGTCACATTCAGAACGTCTTCAGCGGGTGTTAATATGAATGGAGCCTCTAAAACTGCATCAAACACACATTGACAGCATTGATTGAGAAAGGTTCATTCTAGCTTGTTATGAAGAGTCTAAACTTGATAATTGAGACAGCAATAAGCATGCAACATTAATACCGTAACACCAACTAAAAAAAGAATGTTACATACGGTACAGTATGTAGTATTAGTCAAATGTTTTCTTAAAAATCCTTCTTCTTTTTTTCCTATTTTTTCCCCTTTGTTGTACGTCGCACTGGAGAGATCAGCTATGTATGTATGTATCCTTTCCTTGTGCAGCCATGTGATAGTGTTCTTTATACAGGCTTACACTAAAGACAAGTATTGAAATGGGTATAGTGTTAAGATCATGGTATATACATGTAGCAACTTCATAGCAGCAAACTTCACTAGATACAGTAGATGCCATCCAATTACAACTTTTACATGCTATGAATAATTGTAACAGATAATTAAACTGGTAAATTGAAATTAATAAAATTCCAATTACACTTATTAGAATTTCCAGTCACTCTCAAGCTCACCTATTTCTAAACTGGCACTAGTCCTAGCTCTTCCAGCACTATTAGACACCTCACACTCGTACGTCCCCGCATCACTGAAACGAACGTCTCGTATTGTTAACTTGCTGGTTGCTACTCCAACAAATCTTGAAGTATTCAACGATGATTGTCCGTCTTGCTTCCGCCAAGCGAACTCCAAGAAGTGACCCACAGCATCAACGCTGAAGGCAACATTAGACCCCAAGCTCACGTTAACGGCATCTTCAGCAAATCTTGTTATCCGTGGGGAAACCAGCACTACAATGCAATGGAAACAAGTACAACACAAAGTGGATTACTTAAGGCACTCGTATCATTTTACAAATATAAAACATTTAGAGTACTCACAGAATAGAGCAGTAATGCCAGAAATCACAGTCAACAACTGGCTACAACAGAAGACTTCCATCGCCATATCTTATGTTGTGTTACTTATTTGTAAAATAACACCATAAAGCAGATGTGTGCATACATACACAGGCAATAGCTTAGGATGGAGAGTACAGTGACATTGGTATAGGTACAAATAAGTTCATGGAATATTGAGAAAGAACACCACACACAGCAGACACAGCAGACACAGCCTGGACTACTCTACCAGTGGCACATGTAGCATTACACGAGTTTCACTTGATGCTGCACTACCCAATACCAACTGATACTGCTGATTATACTACATACAGAGCAAGATGTCTGTACATACACACAGTCAAGACAGTGATAAGGCAAGCTAAGGAAATACCAGACAAGAGTTCTCACCATCAGTGGGAACTTCCCACCCACTCACTCATTCAGTTGCTCACTTACAACTGACCAAATTCCACATTAAAGATAACAATCTCTCATTGTTACCAAGAAAATATACGTGTATCAGAATTCAGTAATTGACTCCAATGCATATTCATAACCCACTCACTAACAAAAACAACAATGCTCATAAAGAAATTAAACTTTTACCCCGTTATTTCTGCTAATAATAACAACCATGCCCCCCCCCCCCCCCATGCCCCCCAGGCTATATAGCAATAATCAACATCGCAATTGGCAAATCCTTACCCTCAAACAATGTCTCAGGTTAGTACATCCTAATTAACCTCAATGACAGCGTTTATAATAATTACTAATATTGTAACAACATCCAATACAACTACATATCTCTATATTGAAACAAGATTAATTTCAAACACATGCAGCAGCTGCATTAGATTGTTTTTGTAACTCTAATTAGCAATAAATGACACCAACTTGCCATAAACATGAACTTGGGGGGGGGGGGGGGGGGGGGGGGCTCCAGCAGCTATGCATAGTATTTCACATTCACTTTAATCTCAAGGTAAAGTTACCCACTTCACTTCATATACAATTTTGACAAAAATAGTAGCAAGATATTTTATTAGAGAGAAATGTTTCGTGGCTTTTCTTCATTAAAAGGCAATAATATACAGTTGCATGATCAATATGTACATCCATCCATAAACTACCAGTAAATTAAATGATAAATTTAAAGCAACAATATCACCTTACCAACTCTTAATGTAGTATTTGCCACTACAGACCCTTCAGAGTTGGATATGTTACACTGCATCACTCCAGCATCTGACAGTCGCACGTCTCTTATCTTCAACACCCTCGTCCTGACGCCTTGAAACCTGGGAATACCTTCTAGTGACATCCCATCCTGTCTCTGCCACAAGAATTCCAATAAATGCCCAGTGGCTGTCACAGATAGTGTTATGTTGGAGCCGTAGGTGACATTCAAGACGCCCCCAGGGTATCTAATCAATCGAGGAGCATCCAACTCTATGAACAATAATAACTGTATAACTGGTGGCGTGCTCCAGCACTAATGGAGAATAGGTTAGCCAAACTACATTTCACACGGAAATATTTGTTTGTTTGTTTGCTTTAACAAACAAACAATTTCTAGCCATATATAATTTCTATGAGTTATGTATGAGCTCGTCCATAGAGAGCTTACACGTCACAAATGAATAGATTATGTATGTTATATTTATATAGCTACGTAGATTTTCCCTGACCAATTCCATAGTTTCTCACATCTAGTCTCTTTATAAGCTCAAGTCTAAATCCTCACTGCATCGCCTGATATAATTACACATGGTCGATTATTTCATTAGTCAATACATGCTATTCATGCTACAAGTACATCAACATATGCATGTATGTATGTATGTATGTATGTATGTACATATGTATGTATGTATGTATGTATGAATACATGCATTAACTGCTTGTATGTACACTGTACAGTATATTTTGTATATATTGTATATACATACATACATGTATTATGCTCAAATTTGGACACTTTTAATAGCGTCTCAATTTCGTTCCCTCCACAAAAAACAAACAAACAAACTAAAACAACAACAGAATCTGCAAGAATTATGTAAGAATTGCCAGCTCTAGCTGCACCAACATGATAACATTTCTAACTAAAAATACAATCTCAACATCTGCACCTGGGAGATGTCTCTGCATCTGCACCTGGGAGATGAGGCAACTTACAGTTTGTGTAAATACTCTGTATTAAAACTACAGTAAAACTTCTGTTAACAACCTCTCCGAAGAGTGAACAAACCTCTCTGGAGAGAAAAATCATGTGCCCCCAACTGCAACTACAATAAATATCGTGCATTTAGAACCTCCAAGAAGCAACCACCTCTTAATTTCGACCAGCGAACATTTTCTCGGCTACATCTTGCTCAAAACAAATACATTCGCCCTTCTACAAGCGACCAAATACCACACCCACTGAAAATTTGAGATTGCAGTCACGCACAAGATAATTGTAAATACATGAAAATAGCATATTACACTACTTCTACAGTATCCAATTTAGTCTGGGTCAAAAGGTCTCTGCTAAATGCTCGCTGAAAGTTAGATGCTTCTATTTTAATCTTCATCTGAACAAAAAGTGCAGGAAATAATATCCACAGGACAGCAAGTGCTACTAGGAAACATCACCTGGCTTGCTACCAAAACTAAAGACTGGGTGTGGTTTGTTGCTAATACCACCTCAAACAATCCCCTCAGCTATTCTGGAAAGTTTTTTTTTTGTTTTGTTTTGTTTTACAGAAAATTGCACCTCCAGTGGTAGCACATCCTTATCCAAGTAGATAAATGTGGTGGAGAAATAGCCAAGTTAGCTACCAGCAACCCACAAGAAGGCAATTGAGAATTCAGAAATAATGACATGACATTTACAAAAGAACCTCTGAGAAAGGACCCACCTCTGAGAACAGACCAAAAGTCCCGTCCCCAATGTGATTACTATTCGGAGGTTTTACTGTGAACAAATTAAGATGCCAACATCTATTATAATAATTGGGCGAGCTGAAGTGAGACTCTCACTAATGAGAGATTTTGGTATATTATTATATATTATTCTGCGAAGCGAGCGGAGCTGACTCTCTAATGAGTTCGCGATATATATATATATATTTAGGTCTAGAAATTGTTTTTGTTCTTGCGTGGGCGTACGTGTGTACCCTTTCTCCTACGCGCTTGCGCGGGCCGGGTAACCTTCTTAGCAACATTTTGTTTTGTTTACCCGCCGTACGAAGTAGCGATGCCCAGTAGACAAAACGTTAGAAACGCTCGGTCAAGAGCTTTGAGGGCGTTCGAAACTCCTGAAGAAAAATTAGTAAGGAGAGCGATAAGAAATGAAAAAGACAGGGCAAGGAGGAGGAGAGCTAAAACGAAACAGAAACAGGTAGCAAAGTAAAGAATCTGACAGTATTTTGTAGCCACACCAAGCATGCATGGAATAGCCGCAATTACAGGGAACATGCATCGCTCGCTTCGCTATTTTGTGCTATTAGAGCACATCACTAGTATATAGTACTTATTACATGAGTCAGTTTGGCCTGTTGCTCTAACTACTAGGGTAATGAGCTTGTGCAGTACAGCGTGAAATAACAACTGTTAAATTTATATCATGTACCTAAAGATATCATTGTGAAGATATCTAGGGTGGAATAAATATATATATATAATATATGGCAAAGTTCAAAGAAGTCAATGCTTGTCCATCCCGGAGGCTACTTAAAAACATAAACATTAGCGCGGGAACAAGAAATTTAGGAGAAAAGACTTCGAAATAATGCCAGGAAAAACAAACAAACAAAGAGCTACAGAGACAGAAAAGAACAGATGTTCACAGTTAGGTCTTACAAACTTAGTGGAGTTCATTTTCTATCTACTAGCGGCGGTGGTAAGTTATCTTGGTTATGCGCTGTTTGTCCTAGCTTACGCCTTGCGTAACAGATTTGTTCTTACTTGAAAATCCGTTTTCCAATAGTCAAGTCACTAAGAGAATACAATACGATGCTTTATCTACTAGAACTCTGGTACAATAGAGCATTTTCAATGGAGCACACTTTGGAACGGCGGCTTGATAAGCAGAATCCTTCGGTTTAGCGATCCTTACCTGTCTCAGAAATTTGATTGCTTACCCCTAGAAAATCAATTGCCATCACAAAGAGAATACACTGCAAGTCTTGTGCTGGTATATCCAGTGACCAAGTATATATGTGTGTACAAGCGTTGTGTGTTGCTAAAGAATAGCACAATAAATTAAACACAGAACATTCAACTATCAAAGAAGTATTGTTAACTGTTAGCATTCAAATTGGAATTTCAGTCAGACCAGCTCACTCACCATTTGTGCTGTAACACATCACTAGTATGCTTGTGTGTCAGTGACGACGACCGATGCTGGTGTGCATTCATGAATCATTCATGAATCATTCATGAGCTTAACCAGTTCGGTAAAGCTCCGTCATTACTGGAATGGGTAAAGTGTAATCACGTTCAGTAGCAGGCGGTCTATTGTAACTAAACAGCGGATGGAATCGGCAGAAGGCAGCATAGGTTTCAAAAAGGAAGGCACAAGTATGACAGAGAAGGAAAATGTTTTGCAAAGTTTAAGTCCACAGTTATGATAGAAGGACCGAGAGACTCAGAAGCCGGAGAGATAGACACAAAAGGAAAAGGGACTCCATGACTCAAGAAGAAAGAGTTGAAGAAAGGAAAGGAGGGAGATAAGAAAAGCTGAGATTGTAGTTCAGGTAAAAGAGAGCAGGAGAGGGAAACTGATGTAACCTTAACCAAGTGATGCTACTGATTATTAATTTACAACACTCAAGCGCCACTCAGTGGCGGGGTACTTGCCAGTATAATAATAATGACACACACCACTCAGTGGCGGGCTACTTGCCAGTACAATAATAATGACACACACCACTCAGTGGCGGGCTACTTGCCAGTACAATAATGACACACACCACTCAGTGGCGGGCTACTTGCCAGTACAATAATAATGACACACACCACTCAGTGGCGGGCTACTTGCCAGTACAATAATGACACACACCACTCAGTGGCGGGCTACTTGCCAGTACAATAATGACACACACCTGTCAGCAACACTAGTGAAGAAGTAATTATTCCCCATACATGTAATGACCTCTCTAGACCAACATGGCCGACAGTAGTCTAGCAGTGTGTTCAATAATCATTCAAACAGAGCACGGAACTCACTAATAGCAAGAGTAGCATTGGACGTGGCAAATCCCACAGAGTTCGACACCGCACACACATACACACCCGCATCACCAAGACTGACGTTGGCTATGACTAGTTCCTTGCTAGTAACTCCAGAAATACGAGAATCCTCATCAATAAGAGTCAACTCTAACCCTCGCTTCCAGACATACTCGAGGAAATCACCAGAGGCAATGATGGAGAATTTCACAGTGGATCCCAGAGAGACATTCCTAATATCTTCAGCTTCCTTCTCTATCACTGGACCTTTCAATACTATAATAAATTTGATTATACAACAAATGTTAACACATATGCCATATAAGGCCCTGTCTGGGGAATCACAATGAACTAATAACCTCATCACTATGCAACTCCTGCTAGGATGCATGTAGTTACCCAGTCACTACAAGTGGATTAGCATGAATTGCAAAGTGAATTAGCGTGATATTTTTTTGTTGTTTTTGTTATTGATTTTTGTTATTGCTATGTTTGCATTAGGATAACAAAAAAAATTAACAATAGCTGGAAAAGGGTCTCCTGATTGAGTCCTAGAACTTCAGTGTGAAATGACCTTAATCGTTCAATTCAGCTAATACTCCATGTTTGCAACATAACGTTATTAATATCGAACACCACCCTATCAAGCTACAGTGTGACCATGTCAATTTTTAGCAAGTGAGAAAGGCAAAAGAGACATTCTAAGATCTGACTTGGCTATATGCATAATGTACAATGTCATGTATACAATGTTGGGAGAGGAAGCCAAGACTGCGAGACACTGTAATGTCAACCAATCTAACAATCTTAAATATTTCAACAGGTTACCAAGAGCCTTCCCCCCCGAAATGTTTTGATGGGTAGTGAGTTATTAGAGGGTGTGCGATAGATGAGTGAGGTTGGGAGGTCATGTCCTCTTGGCTGAACTAGAATAGAAAAATAGAATCATAGCCTCTGGGTATGTGCAAAATATACTTCAAAAGGCCGGCACCATCCACGCACATTTTTTACCAACAACTTACAAGTCAACTACAGTTGTTTTTTTTAATAATTCAGCATGCTCTTCATTCTTGCCACTTTTCATTTGCTAAGCTATCTTAAATGCCACCATTGCACCATCTAACACATCACTTATCAATAATGATATCAAGCATACTACTCCAACCACCCCACATGACCTCTGCAGTAATCCCACACTAGTTGGCACCTACGTATCCTGATGAATTTTTTTTTTCAGTACATTGACTCACATATGGTAAGGCGAGCCAATGACGAGACCGTTCCTCCCGAGTTGGTCACCGAACAAA
>WLWD01002939.1_pt1 | contig 61155 bp, 25 predicted proteins | sample 6712731 | NCBI WGS metagenome assembly WLWD01 (sample SAMN12718690, study PRJNA576275) | sponge metagenome | isolation source: marine sponge | host: Mycale hentscheli | place: New Zealand: South Island, Marlborough, Capsize Point | collected 2014-11-01 | reverse complement strand
TTTGGTAGCTAGATATAGCTATTTCACCCCTTGAAAAGAGCCCACCTCTAACAAATCTTAGTTCCTGCCATGGAGGAGCCATACAACCTTTATCGTTCAACCCTTTCAGAGAGCCGTATCAAGAGGTTAGACTAGCTACTCAATGTCAGCTAGCTGCAATCAATAAGCTTTTGCAATTTCTATCGGTGGAATGTAGTAAACTTTTACACTTCAAGAAAAATCTGTAAGTAGAGAATTCTCCTGTAATACAGTTTAATAATTGATCGCTAATGATGTCCTTGGAAATTTTTATCTCTATTTTTTAATATTGCTTTTAAACTCTTCTTAAACTTCATTCTGAGTATTCAAATTTCATAGCCAACCAAAAAATTGGGACCTAGGAGCCATGCAAAGTGTAGGGCCGCCCTCCGATGGGAATTGAAGAAAGAAGTTTGAAGTTGATGAAGAGAGAGTGTCGGAACATTTACATTTTTTTGCATTGGTCATGTATTATTTAATTGTTTCTGTGCCTTTTTTTTTTGGTCTGTGTATCGATTTTGTATGTCCAGTCGGGTAAATGGTAGACTACCTGTGTAAGTGCAGTTGGCTTCAGATTGGACTTATATGTGGTGTGTTTGTGTCATGTTTTCAGTCTGAACTCATTTCAATTGCTAACGGCAGGGTCCTTGACCAGATATTTTGCCTAATTAAAGTTTACAAACAAGAAAGACTTAGTTGGACAGGTTTACCTGAAGGACTTTCGGTCTAATGCGATAAACTCTGGTGGCGTTACTTTAAAGTTATTGTTTGCAGCAATCTATCCTATCCCCCTACACAAAGTCTCACTTGTATGTGGTCAAAACAAACAAACATACAAACAAACAAACAAACAAACAAACAAATAAGAAGCACAACTCTTTCTCTACCTATGTATCCTCACCTTCATTTATTATGTAATTATGGTATTGTAGGGTTACGCTTAGCTAGTTGGGCTGTATATTTGTTGTTGGTGAGTAATACTCTTACTTGGACTATTTTGGGACTAATATTCTCAGAATTAGATTTAAACTACTACCTAGAGCTCTGCAAATGAGTTCCAGTAATTTTTTACCATTGCATGTTATTTACAGTATAACTATACTGACTGTGGCATCAGATTCATTTATTGATCATTATTCTTAAATTTCCAATTAATCCATGCATAACACTCACAATAAAAAAAAATAATAGAGTAATTATAAATGCACTTACCTATGAATGTAGTACAATACTACAACGATAAAAGCCAGTGATACCATACATAGTAATATTGAAATTATTACTAAGACTGCAGCAATGACAATAATTATTGTAATCAGAGTGGGCATCGATATAGTTAGAGGTGGATCACTTGTGGAAATATCTAATAAAATTAATCAAATTGTTCATATTAAGGCAAAAAATCATGCCTGTGACCGGTTTTGGGAAAATCGGCCTAAACGCGGCATCTTAAGTTTTCTAATTTATTCTACCAGTAGGCTGCACGGGGCCTTGGGATGCCGTCCTCCTAATTTGGAAGCTGTAGCACAAGCCGTCTTCGCCCTACGCACTACAACACTTCAGTATTTTTGCTAAACTTATTATTGCTGATTTCGAAAAAACGCCGGGTAAAGGCGCTGCTAAGGTCAGGGGGCGTGCCTTGTGTCCGTATACTATTACTGCGTGTCTCCGGGACACTATGGAATAAACCGGTTACAGGCGGATTGAAAGAAGTCTAAAAGGCTTAATGCAGGGCTCCTTAAAAACTATGATGGCGAGAATTGCGTGAGTACGTGAATTATGTAGAATAGTAAGTGAATTAGTTAGTTACAGCTTTTTCCCAGCTTTTAGTGAAAAGCCCGCCAATAATTTCTTAGCAACTCTCCGTACACGAGTCCAACCGGCTAGTGTTTCTAGCCTCCTAGTGTGAGTTCTAGAGCACGCCAGAACTTACAACTGCGTCATAAGCTAGAGCTAACTGGTGTCTATCCATTTCAGCCATAAAAAAATTTTCGAAAAAAATCGACCCATAAGGCTTTACCTGGGGATGCTGAAAAAAATTGTTTGCCGCGTTTAGGCCGATTTTCCCAAAACCGGTCACCAATATTAGATTCACATTCATTCCACAAACTGTTAGGTCAATTCTCCCTTAGATCAATTATACATTATAGTAATAATTAAATCTTTATAAACAGCGGGAACTAATGATAGTGTTGGTCAATTCTCTAAGAGCCAGTAAACATTTTTTTAGTAATTTTACCATTGATGTATTTTTAAATGCGAGTATTATTATTATGAAATATTTATGCTTATGTTTTTACGTATATTGCTACAATTGTGAAATGAATTAATTTAGATTTGAGTGTTACATATTAAAATAATTTATTTGTATATGATGGGAGTGAAAGATAGGTTTATAAATAACTAGTGATGTGCTTGAGCACAAATGGCGAGCGAGCCTGTGCACAAATAAAACACTTCAAAAAAAATTATCAGCCCATTTCTAAAGTATGAGTGTGTATTCATTATGACCATACTTTATCTAACAAATGCTGAACTACTTTCTTACCTCAATTTCCCGAGTGCTGTTATTATCTGTGGCCTCTAGTATCGTATTCTGACAATCTGAGTTACCAGTAGCTTTGACAACAAGTGCTCACAGCTACTATAAACGGCCGAGTTTTTTGAAATTCCATCTGGTATATGGTCTCAGTACCATAGTAACCATTTGTCATAACATTTTGCAACTTGAAAAGACAAAAGTTCTAAAGAATTACTGCAGTGTAGAGTTTAGCGGTAAGTTTTTATGGTCTAAGTGCATCTTGTGGCATTTAGAAACAACCTGATACAAAAGGGGTAAACAAATAAGTTTCCTTGAATGAATTGCTAAACCAACAGATTCTGCTTAGTGGAGACATGGGAGGGGTAGACCACGAAGCAAACACAATAATGCGAGGGTCAAAATAAAAAATGGCATGTGTACACCCACAAATTTTAATTATATAAAATTGGCCAGTCAAATGATTGTTGGTTACTTTGGTAGCTAGTATTATGGCTCAGAGCACCTGCAGTACATGATCTATTAAACCAATAATATTCTACACACTAAAATTTAAAACAATTTTTTAGGTTTGGTACAACTCTGGTTGCAGTGTATTTTCCTGGGACTGGCTTAACAAGCTTGATAGGGGCTGTTCTATCCCACAGAAGAACAAACAAGCGGGAAGAAGCCTAGATTAAACTCCTAGCTATTTCCGACTCCTTGACAGTGTGTATAATAGAGGGTGTAGCAAGTTTACGGGAAGAATAGCAATATTAACAATACTATAGATTATGCACCATATTATTAGGAAGTGTTTGAAATTCTAAGCAACATATTTGGCAGGGCTGTAACTAGCATAGACGCATAGGAGACCATTGCATCCTCAAAAATTTTCAACCCAGTTTGACAGAAATTACTTAACAGTAATTTACATGGGCATTGATGAATAATCTTGATGAAGATTTGGGAGCGATTCAATTTAGCACAATATATGTAATTACAGATGCATTCCTATACATTTGAATTCCACAATTAGCTACTGATGATTTCATTTATGCTGTTTAGTTGTATAAATGTAGTAATACCTTTACAAAATTATACTTCAGTAAAATGGGTATGGCTATAAACCTGGGCATGGTTAACAACCAAATAAGTGTTTGCCTCCTCTCTTCTTAATTCCTAGTTACAGCCCTGTTTAGTACAACATAAATTCAAAGTGACACTTTTGGCAGCTTTAGTGTTCAACACCAATTTAAGAAGGATCAAGTTAAGCCACAATTTGATACTGTCAAGACTAATGGTTTTAACTAGTACCACGCCAAAAGTTTTCTTTTATTAGGGTAAATTATTTAGAACTCAATCATCTATAATTGTCACTTAGTGTGTATACAATAATTTGTACACAAAGCGTACCTGCAGTAGTACTTGAAAATTCACTCCGAGGAGTTGCTGAAGTTGCATCCTGTGATGCGGTGGTGGTCATTTCAGTGACTCTAGGTGATTCTGTACTATTGATTGGCTCACTTTCCATGCATAATATATCTGTTCCTCCAACATTTGAACCGCATGCGACATTGATATTAGATCCGGTCACAAGAAAAATGCTCACTAATCGGTATGGTTTATTAAATCCTATCAGATATGCAACTTCTATCCCTGTATTATTTATATCTGTAATTCTTCCTCTTTTTCCAATTCTGTCCTGGATATCATAACTTTGTGAGATTCCTGTAGTTTGCCAGGCTATGAAGTCATCATTATTCACACCACATATGTAAAAATATGTAGGTGTATTCCTTAGAATGTTCTGTTTAAATAGACACTGGAGTAGTACTTGTTCATCCATACTGCTTACTAATGGGTTATCTGAATCATTACTTGTGATTTTTGTACTGTTTGATGTGTGACTGTTCGTGCTGCAATTCACTTCAAAATTAGTACCATCTGATGCAGCAGAAACAAGTAATATAGAATAAAATTGGAAGTTCTCGTTAGAAGACGTACTGGATAGAAGAAAAGCCAGGCATTGAAATTCAGCTCCAGTATACACACTTGCATCTTTGTCAACATCTCTTGCAGTCAAATTCACTCTGACGTCATTTATTTGCCATTGAATGTTCACTCCATTACCACTGCAGCTGAAGTAATAGTCAGTGTATGAGTTATTGTTAAGTCGATGAACACCTCCTAAGAAGTTCACAATAGGATCTTCATTGGAGATTACTGCGCTCACTGTGAAGCACCAGATTAGAAGTAAAATCAATTTATTCTGTAATAATGACAAAAAAATGATTATTAAACATATGCTAGTAATTTAATTTAAATTTGAGAAATTTCAAAAATTATTTTACAATCAGTATTTTACATAATACCAAAAATACATCTTGATAAAGTCTCAAGATTTCAGCAAGTTAGTTTCCTAAATTAAGTTAAGTTAAAGATACATACACGTAAGAAGAGGATAATACACTTAGAGTTTGACAGTTGATTCATTCATTTCTTAATTTTACCTTAGAGTCATATTTTTTGTAGGTATTATTATATTGTACAATAACTCAAGAATTTTGAAGAGCTTAAAAGCTCCATTTTCAGTTTAATAATTGATTATTTAGAATACTTTTTAACAATATATGTACTAAGGATGTCCTAATTTTTCCCAGCCGATCATACAGTGTACTATTACAATATTATATCTTAAACATTTTTTAACAGCATGCTATGCATGTATAAAAAAATTTCTGCGTAAATACTGTAATTTTGTAATTGATGACACAACTAAATGCGAATTAATGAAAGTGACAGCTAGGCAAAGCTTTGTGTGCGTGCTATGTAATAATTTTCATTAAGCAGGCTGGTATGCAAGATGTGGGAGGTGGTTGGAATCAGCTAAAAATTCCCCTATTAAATAATTGGTATTCATGATAATCTTATATGACATTGCTGGTACAATGTATTTCCTTACATTTGTTATTTATACAGTGATCTGCATATTAATGAGATCTATTCATGTTGGGTAAAGGTTGAATGCTTTGGTACTTTATGGATAAGGTTATTATTAATAATATTTACAAAATATTTCAAGAATAAAGGATTCAAGTGAGTTTTTCTCCTTGCTATATGAATAAGATTTGACTTCCTCTTTATAAAGAAGGAGCACACATCTGTGTGGGCCTAATACCACCTATTTTTTTCTGAATAATGGTAGATGTACAGAATTGATATTCAATGTATACAAACATGAACTACTCCTTCAATTTAAATTTTTATTTTCATGTATGACATCCTATGATGGCATTGTTGTTGTTATGTTCAACAGTATTGGGGATGATATCAATCGGCCTACATAATTAACAAACAGACAATATGCTATGTAATAGTATCATAACAGCTAGGTACAGATTCCTTTCAGTGAGGTACTGGCATAGTTGAATGATAATCTATTGTAATTATATAGGGCCACGCTTTGTGCCAAAGACTATTCTTACAAATAGGTACTAATTGTTCTTAAAAGTAGCAGTGGTATTTAATATGCACTGTTATATTGTGCCAGTAACCTTGATAATTTAGTAGAAACTAATTCACAATCAGCCGTGGATAAAATAATAGAAAAGATTCTTGATTCTATACAAAAAATTGATGTAATTGTTAAAATAGTGGTAACTTTTTTGCCTGCTTAAATTGAGACTTAATTTAATGTCTAGAAGCCTTTAATAAACTCATGTGCCTGTGTATAGAATGGTTTTATTCATAAATAAGTATTGTTTTTTTTTACTGAACACTATCGTAATAATTAAATTTATTGAATTAGCTTAGCTCATAAGCCCCACCACGCCACAAATAAGCAACATACCATTGCTTCCGTGAACGGCACCTTAGAGAAGCCCTACACACATCACTCACTAACGTACAAGGCTACTCAGCAACTAATCAGAACTTGCGCAATACGCTAGCGATGAGTCGACAAGGGGGCGTGGCTTCACTAGTAAAAACAAAAATCATGATTATGAATACTGTTTAGAGAATAGAGGTAGCGGTTGGGGAAAGGGTCTGGCTCGCAAGACAATTTGGAGAACTAACTGTTTGGAGTTAGCGACGCCCGCATCTGTAGTCTCGCGTAGCCAGACCGTTACCAATCTCAGAGCGAGAAAGTGCCTAGTCAACTGACATTGAGCAAGTTGTGGAGCTTCCCTGCTAATTGGGCCAAGTGTAGAGGTGGTACCGCCTGGGTGAAGTGGTCTAACCCAGTTATTTAAAGTATGCAGCAACAATTTTTTCCATTTTGGAAGTACAATAATTGAGTATCCAACACCAACCTAGCTGCTTTTAAAATAAGATACATGTATACCGTTTAAAAACACTGCAAAATGTCGATGTCCTCTTGTTGTAAAAGAAAAAAAGAAAAAACCCACCATTGCTTTTCTTGTATAATAATATGGACTGATTATTCTCATTTTCCCTTTGTTATTATTTTAAATGCTTAAATTATTATAGAATTGTTCCTGCAATTTCATGTCTATTATTCCATAAAAATGCTAGTATAATCCGGCAGGGCCTACTTAACATAATTAATGTGGTATTACTTGCAGCTATTTATGAATCACATACATAATATGAAGTAAATTTAATACTAACCTGATAATAAAAATTTTGCCTTCCTAATAGATATATGACAACAGTTTGGTGTCAAAGTTTATTAAAACAGTTATCCTAAATTACAGATATTGTTTATCCACTCGTTTAATTATTATACATATACATTATATATACATTTATTTATATTATGTATATACATATATAATTATTCTCCTATTAAAAAAGTCAAAATCAGTTTCATAAAGGAAGTGGTTCAAGATTGTTTTTGAATGTATTATCAGGAACAATAAATGAAATGATATGAACCATTCATAGCAGAATAGAGGATGTTGCCAACCTGGTGCAGAGTGGCGATATTGTTTTCAGCTTTCTTCCATATTTCTCTATGTAAGTTATTAATTTGTGTGACTATATCGATAAATTCACATTGTGCCCATATAAAGGTCAACTACTTATAGAGCAAGAAGCTCTATGCTACAATGATCCAGCTGTATATTCTTGTACCAACAATAACAGTGGTTATTTGAGGCTGGAAGTCCATGTCAATACAGGAGAAGAACAAAATCCACTGTTTAACAATCGATTTACTCCAGAAGGATCTATAAAACCTTCCATGTTTGGGTCTACTCCAGTTGTCTACAATGTGACATCATTGAGGACCTCGTTCATTCGTGTGACTATATCAATACCTAATTTGGTGGACTTGGTTGGAACAACAATTACATGTGGCACTGAAACAGTAGCTCTGGATTACTTGTCAAGAAACATCAGTAAGCATTTGATTTATGTGATCCTTTTTACATTTTTTTGCACATGCAAATTATCATGTTGATATATTTCCATTTTGGGTTAAACAAATGATCTCAATATTTGTAATATACAAGTGAAACACTTTATTCCCACAGGAAGTAGTTTATCTTTAATGAAGATTACATTAGTTCCATACTACAACCAGAACTTGACATTTGCAGATGTTTATCTCCTGTCATGGAGTCAACAATTTATGTTCAATGTTACCAAAATCAAAACTGCCATAAATCCACAACCAACTGTACCATCTTGGATGGCTATGCAAAACATTTCAGATGATTACTTTCAACTGATCAATAATACACTATATGACATATCAATTTCCATAACGGCTTGCCCAGGAACTATCACTTCTACATTTGCTTATGGTAAGATAAATTTATATAAAACTGTTACATAATTTTACATATTGTATGAGAGCACTAGTTAGCTTAATATGATGCATCTATACTTGCCACTTAGGACGGTGTTCTCTGTTACCAAACACAACATCTCACCATAGAGTAGTTCAGTATGACATGAGAACAGATAATGTTCTATCAGCTACAGTGATGTGTAATTACTACAATGAAGTCATGACAATAACATGTGATAACAATGGAAGCTGGAGTGATCAAGTTATGTGCAGAGTGCCTCAGACAACACTTAGAGGTAACTTATTCATTTTATTGTGACACTTAATATGGTGTATATGATATATATATAGATATAAATTCACTAGATTATAACTTATTCAAGAAAATTCATTGTATTGTGTCATTCAATATGGTGTTTATCTATAGCTATGTATATAATATATACACATGTATTATATATTATTATATAATATATATTCATTAGATTCTACTACTACTACTACTTCATTGGAATTTAGTACTCAACCAATACTTAGAGGTAATTTATTCCAGATCATTTATTATAGTTCGCCAACGTTAAATGATGTATGCACATTTGCTAGATTTCACTACGTTATTGGGATTTAGTACTGTGAGTTATACTATTATAATGGCATTACATCACAAGCTAAGGTATAATTAAAGTAATGTTAATGATGTAGGTAAATACCACCAAGGAAATAATACAACTACGCTCAGCTGGCATACCAACATATGTATTCATTGTTGTACTATGCACTTTACTTGTAGTATCATTAATAGCATTTAGTATAGTGATAACATCAGTGATATATTGCATGCGGCACAACAAATCAGCACCTCTTGACAATCACTTACTAGGGCAGTCTAACCCTGTAACCAATGATGAGCCATTGTATGAAGAACTGGAAGACAAACAGTGTGATATTCATGCCTCCAAAAATGTAGCCTATGAAAATTTTTCAAAAGTATAACACATCATGTGATCACATCATTATAAAGCATTTATATTTTTCCATGTTCATGATATTGCATACTATATATTGAAGCTATTTTTTACACAATATACTATTGATGTATAATTTCGTTAAATTATAAAATGAAATATATTCATGAATACTAGCACTATAGTAAATAATAACTAATTGTAGCTTTAATCAGTAGCATAGCCAATTCAAAGATAAAATAAAGAAGACGGCTGACCTTTATAGTTAGAATTTGCAAGAAAATTGCGAAATACCCTTTTTTTTAATGAGTACCGATTTGTGTATCATTCATAGTAGTAATTAACTACATATTGAAATAAAAATCATGTATCAAGTTATTATAAACATTGAGTTGTAAGGTCATTTGCAATGTTTACTAAATGTGCATCTTAGCTTCATCTGGTGTTTGAAATACAGTAACAGTTCAGTATATACAACCTTTTACATTTATCCCGTCAGATGGTTAGATAAATATTTGTGTATGAACTCATGTATATTATATTTTAGTAATTCATTAATTTTTTCTTAAAAATAATCATAATTTAAAGCTTAGTGTACAGTTGTGAGGCCAGTTACATATAGCACTTCTTATGCAATATATTTTACTTGAGGCAATTAACATCCAACAACAAATGTAATGAAGCACCAAAGGTGCTATACACAAGCTATCTATTACAATATTATCTCCGACAAAAAGAATAATGGTATCGACTATTCTCTAATCAAGTATCAACATAACTCCAGCATTGAAAACAGTAGTTTTAAACAAGTCGTGATAAGAGAATAAGCTAAGCAGGCCATCAAGTTGATAAAGATATTGTAATAGATAGCTTGTGTATAGTAGCACTAAGGGATCGCACCTTTGATGCTTCAATACTTGTTGGATGTTATTGCCTCAAGTAAATTATATTGCATAAGAAGTGCTATATGTAATTGGCCTCACAACTGTACACTAAGCTTTAAATTATGATTATAATTAAGAAAAAAAGTAATGAATTACTAAAATATAATATACTTGAGTTCATACAAATACTTTTACAGTCTGATTTTGTAAAAAATGGATATTCTTAGCCATACTGATTAGCAATTTGTTCTTAATCTTGACACTGTTGTTGTGTCTTTTAAGACTTTTGTAGTCATACTCATGATGTAAACAGGAAAAAATATTATTATTATTAGATTATTATAGCTTGTGGGTTACTATGGTCAGTAAAAGCTGCTAGGTATTACCATTGATTTGCTAGTGTGTAAGAACCTATAAAATGATTAGTTAGTTATAAATGTAGCTAGTTACGTAATTTTTATTTTTATTCTATACAGCTTTGTTGTGATTAAACCCACTAATGTTGTTATCTCTGTACCTATTTTTGTTAATGATCATCAGAGAAGATTTTGATGATGTGTCACAACATTTCAGCTAGTAAAAGTATTGCAATAGACCTTATGTGATGCGAGTCCTATGTATTTCTTGAGGATCGGAGATTAACCTCCTCACAAACACTTCAGTGCCAACAATACGTAGTAATCAGTGCCACCAGAATTGATATCTCCCAGCCTCCCTTATGATAGATCTGTAAAATCCTATGTGATCAGGTATTGTAGACATATATTATAGAGAATCACTGACCAAAAAACACAAAAAAGTTAAAACACCAAACGTTTCAACTACGGACTGTTGGCACTGATGAAGGCTACAGTCCGTAGCTGAAACGTTTGGTGTTTTAACTTTTTTGTGTTTTTTGGTCAGTGATTCTCTCTAAATATAATGTATATCCCTTATGATAGCTCGTCTCTAGAGACTTGGCGCAGTCGCAGAGAGAATATTGGCAATAGTTAGAGTTTAACTGTAATTGCACTGACTGGTGAACATCAACTGAACTGACATTCAATTTCTGGTTCCGATATTATAGCTGAATGAATGAGAGCATGACTAGGCATAAATGATGTGATAGTGACAGCTGGGGTGATGTTACATTAATGAGAGCATGAAAAGTCATAATGTTCTCAATAGGTGAGGTAATGAGTTCTGAGTGATGATGCACAGCTGGCGTGATATTAAGAATACATTAAGATAATAGAATATTAAGGAATGACACAGCACAGCACTGCACAGCAATGATTGTTATGAAAACAAGACAGCCATACATTAACTAAGTTTTTAAGGTACTATGTTCCTGATGACTATGAAGTCAATCCCCACTATTACTGAATGTGAGGGATGACCTTTGTTCAACTATATGCCTCTCCTGAATTGTTAAGGGTAGATTTATTTTGGTTGTGTAATAAGTCAATGCAAAGTATAGTGTAAGCGTGATCAAATAGCTACAGTCTTTGTAGCTGAACATTAAAACTCAGTCAAATGCTAATTAGTTGTACAACCTAGGTTCGTTAGTTGAGTAAGTATATGTTTGTTAGTGTATGTGTGTGTCTGACAGCAAATATATAATATTATGATGTATACAAAACCAATAACTAATATTCATGTGTTAAAATATCCAAAACTGAGAGTCACAATTAGTGATGCTTTTGACTTCACTTTGTAGATTTTAGAAGTATGGTAAAGCATGAAGTATGAAAAAAAAAAAACTTGGTTGTGTTTGCCATCTGAATTGTTTGCACAATGGCTTGAATTAACAACTTCTGATTTGTGTGCTGCACTAAATATGATGGATATTTTTAAGTGGAGGTAATGAGGTGCGATGAATTAGAAAGCTAAACCTAACTTACAAAACTGTATTTTTCATTCAGGGTCCTGCCACTTCATTGGTTGTAGCTGTTTATATTTTTATTGTGAGACAACTATAATACAGCAAGTAAATCACACTTGTAGTACTTTCATCTTTGTATGAATATGCAAGTTTGAATACTATAACTAACTTGCATCAAGTAACTTTAAATATATTCCAAATAATGGGACTGTATTTTTTCCCTTAGTTTTGGGCAATTTGCAGTCCATTAAAAAAATAGAACATTGTATCATTGTGGTTTCCTCACACTTATATAAATGTTTTGTCACAAGGTAATTTAAAAATAATAGTCACCTCACAACTGAAGAAGGCTTATGAGCCGAAACCTTTTGTGAATATTATATAAATTTTAATGCTACTAGCTAAGCTAAAAATATAATGAATTAATGTAGCTTATTATGATGGAAAATATCTCTGTATTTTTCTTTATCCCCCGCCTACGAAAAAATTGATTTAGACATAATTAATTGCTAATAATTATATTCTATATAAGTGTTTATAACTATAATAGCTTACCAAAGTTGTTTCCGTACTCAATATTGGCCGATATGTCTGTTTCTAGCCTGATATCATGAATGCTATACAATGAAATTGAAGATGATTAACACTAAAACCATCAATATTTGATGCTGTCATTTATGTAGCACAAACAAAATAGATTTCTGGCACAACAGATTATATTTATATTTGTATGCACTTAATTCAACCAATTATTTTAGATAGATAGTTACTTACTTAGTGGTTAATCTTCCAAATAGTAGCTGAATAAAATATTTTGAATAATGCCAAATTTCTCTCCTAAATACACAATAAACAAATAACCATTGTTTTGCTGTATTCATGCTTCACTACAAAAAGTGTAACCGTGCATGAACCCTGCAGCTGGTGGTTAGCCATCTGCAGAGCCCCCTCAGTTTTACGCCGACCGCCACGGGGCATATGGCTGACGCATGGTCACCACAAGGGGTATGAGGGGAACCATGTCGGTTCGTCAGGTCTTAGCGTTACCCAGTCCCACCACGAGGGGGTGTTCTAAGGTTTGATTGACAAACTGATCTGTCAGGCCTTCAAAATAGAATTCAGATTAATATTATCTTTAGCTCACTAAAAATGATATTTTTAATACGTCACAAATTATTTGAGGAGTCTTTGATTATTTGATTGTATTGTATCATGTCTGGATATGAAAATAAATGTATGATTTGTACATTAAAATCAACATCTACATTGGTATTATGGATATTTAATCCTTTGAAACTTACCGCAAGAAAATGAAAATGAAACAACTTAATAATATTCCTGAAAATATACCAATTATAATAAGTCCAGTTTTTAATATTGTCTCTCCATCACTAAGGGAATGACCATCCGTTGATGGATCGATGTTATTAGTTACTGTTAAATTCATACTCAATAATTTGTATATGGAATGATTAGAATCAAAATCTTGTGTGTTAGGAACCAAGGATGTTTTTCTTCTCACTAAGTGATCACTAACAGAAGAAACATTTGAATTGTTGTTGTACATGAGAGCAGAAGCATTACATACACCTAAATATTTCAACATAAATATTGCATCAAAAATGATAAGTTGCTGTTTTGTATTCTTACCTGGCAATTATATTATCTAGCTACCTATGCTAAACAAATACCTAAATTTCAATATCTATTAGTCTTAAAATTCAGACATTTAATATTTTGATATGACAAGTCCACAACTAAGTTAGATAATCGTATCTAAGTACCCATTGTCTTTTTATTATAATACGATATGCTCACAGTTTAAATCAAATACATAAAGTAATAATTACTCTATTTTCATAACTTACAATGTTCCATGCAAAATACTGTGAGTGCTGCAAATAGAACATATCTGCATGGTTTCTGAGTAATAAATAAATAAAAGTGATTGTGACAATACATAGTTTATAAGTTTAGTTTCTGGGACATAATCATACTTGGCATGCTCTCGATTGCCAATCTAGTTGTTAACAGGTGTTAATTGTGACTATTAATTAGCACATTTTAATTCATTTTTTCATTATATAATTCCAACCAGCTAAGTAGATTTGCGATATCCACAGTTAACACCAATTAAGTGTTAATATAGTGTCTTGGCAGTTATGTGTAGACAGCGATTGTGCAGTGTAGGCTAGTATAATGACATTCATTTGCCACAATAAGAAAAACATTTGGAACAAAATTGTATTTGAAAAATGTGAAAATTGTTACTTGATCCTAAAAAGCTTTAAATTCCATTGAAAAGCTTTATATTTCATTGTATTCAAAGAAATTAAGATTAGCAGTTTAGGAATATATCTGCCTTAACCTCGTAGCTATTATATTATTGTATTAATACTTGAACACCCAACGAAAATATTCATGTCTATTATTCTATTCAACTAATTAATATCACATTGAACCTCTTACACATTTTGTTGAGCGACAGACAATCCATGAACATAGACTCAGCGAGTAAATCATTGCTAACACTGGAAAGTATAGAAAACCTGTAATCTTTCCGCGCGCGATATAAGTCTGTCCTAGTTTCGTGTAGTCAGACATCTTACCACCTTTTATCCTCTATACGGGGATGGTAAAGGGTTACAAAGAGTCTGGCTACGCGAGGCTAAATCTGCCCGGCGCTGTAAATCTGCAGTTCGCGTTGGGTTTTGTAATGGGTGTTCTCCGTGGGTGAAAACTAACGAGTGACTCATTCCTGCGCTTGCCGGGCGGAGTAAGTGATCGTTCTTTAACGTGGCATTGTAAGTTAACCCGAACGAGCTCTGACAAGTAGTGCGACTGGTTGTACTTAGCTAGTATGGCTGGCTACCATAGACTATCAAAGAGCACGGCATTCAAGTTGACTTAGGCTCCTTTCAACAACGTGCGGGAAAGTAGATGCACTTGTACTTAAATCAAAGCAACTAATGGAATATTTCAAAGACGTTCTTTTAAAAGTAATAATGCAGAGCAAGCGTAGAAAACAGAAAAAGTTTCAGCTATCTGGTTGTACCAAAATTATTGACAAAACATAACTTCAATCAGAATTGCTTTAAGCTTATTGTATAAAAAAAAAAATAATGATTCAAATTAACAACGAACTTGAAGAGCATGTTGCATGTTCAATAAATATTGTCTTTCCACTTAGGCCTAAACTTATGAGTCAGTTATCGATTAGACGGTAGTATCCATTGCGCCCCCGCATAAGCAAAGTCCTTTCGTAACGCTAGTGGTACATTAAAAGAATTAAGACATTTACTCGCACAAGACATTTCTACAACTTCTCTTCTCTTTTGTGTAGATTAATTTCTAACTATTCAAAGTTCTTTGAAAATGTAGAGCCAATTGCACCTACCATCAATCCCTCAAATTCAAGTTTGATATTGCTGAGCTCAGGCATTATACTCCAAGATTGTAAAAATAAGTAGCTGTAGAGCTAATACTGAAATCTGATCTTTGCGTATATATTTTTTTTATTAAGAGGATTAGATCGTGAAATATCGAAGCTTGAGTCAAGGAAGCACCCCGACCATGCTCACGTGCTAGTTTAAAATCGTAAGTAAAGAAATACATCTAGGCTGCAGTTCCGTAAGCAAAATTAAACATGTTTCACAGAAGTACTGCATTTCTAATTGTAGCAAGCACCTTATCTTGGACCAAATCATTGGGTATAGCAACATTACAGTGTGGCTAGTATTGATTAGCATTATTTAGAAACGTTGTGGCAGGTTTGAATTATTTTCAAGATGAACCTCAGGATGCTGTGGTATGTGAAGGAGGAGAGGCAAAGTTTCTTTGCAGAACTGATAGGTTACCAATAATATGGTACATTAATGGAACTAGTTACTCCAGGGAAGAGATTGATCCTCCTCATTCCTTGAATTTTATTACCAATACTCTAACTGTGAATATGGTGCAACTATGGATGAATTCAACTACATATAGATGTACCACCCTTCCAGGTTTGGCCAATAGTAAAACTGGAACTCTTATTGTGGGTATGTGATAATTTTCTAATGGTATAGCTACTGATAATCTATGGCATTTAGCTACATCTTTATATTACTGAGTGACTTCAGTTGTTTTTATTTTTAATAATAGAATTTGGTGCTATAAATGAGCAAGAAATACAAGTATTTATTGTAAAGATTTAGCTTAAAGTAGTTGGCCATCTATAGATATGAAAATTATTTTAATACAGCACTCAATTTTATAATTAATTTTAATCTACTAAAAATATTAAATATATACTGTAGTATAAAGTATTAGTAGTATTAATAATATTAACTGTATTGAGAGGATAAGTGCATGTAACTACAAATATGAAGGAATTGAATCTTTATTAGCAATATTATGTATTAATGTGTTTGATTTAAAGCTGATAGTGTGATTTTATCTTTGGTTTTGCAACAAACAGTGCCTGGTACAGCTGCAATGTGTTCAGTTACAAGCATATCCTTCATGAGCCAACAACAAAGTGGTAAGTGCTTCATGTTTACTTTACACTATTTAGGACCTAAAACTGAAAGCTTTAGCAAAACTCAAATTGTACATTACTAGATTTTCCTAATCACTTCCGTTGTACAGAAGCTTGCCCTAAATTAATGGAAAAAATATTTATCATTTTGAAGAAGTTAATGTATCATATTCAGTAGAACCTCCCTTATCCGACTCCCAAGTTACGGGCACCTCCCTCTACCGGCAGCTGCTATGTACCTTGTGGTTAGGTAAAGTATCCCAACTAGCAAATTTGACAGCTGCTTTTGGATAGGCAGTTCAGCTGGCAGCACTATTTTGAATGCATTCTGAGATATGGGCAAATCTGAGATACGGGCACCCCTTGAAACCAAGGTGCCCGGATAAGAGAGGTTCTACTGTACTTGTAACTCTATCACAACCACCCACTATTATTATTGCTGCTTGTGGATTATTTAGAGACTTTAATCATTCCCAATGTCATTTATTTATGATTTACATATTGACAGGCTGGACACAATCTGCACACACTACCACCACAATTCCCTCTACCAACAATTAACACTCTTATTGACATTCAGCCAATCTAATTAGATATAAATGTCTATGAATAAACTATTATGATTATGATCTTAACTAAATTGAGTGACTATTTTTTTAATATAGTGGATTTATACAGTTCTAATATCATAAACTAACTTTATTATAATGTATTGTGTTTTTTCTGTTTTTTTTAATATGACTTTTCCGCCGCTCGGAAGACGCGGAACCGAGGTTTAGCTTCTTCCTTATTGGCGAGCGAGCGTAGCGAGCGAGACACTTACAGGGGTAACACAATTTACTAGCATATTTCATGGAATATAATTGATAACAATCTTTAATCAATAATGGAAACAGTGAATGTACAAAACATGACAAGGACTGACTATATACTGCATACAGATTAGGAGTTGCTATTAAAACATACAGACTACAGTGCCTGTTCATTTACGAATTCTAATGGCGAGCAAATGAGATAAGCAAAACTCTGAGAAATATAAATCGAGATGGTAGTCACCACTCTCTTAGGTCTGGAAACAGCCAGACCACTATTTTTTTTTCAGCTAATGGTCCTTATGTTCATCAAAAGTTTCTTGGTAGGCTTGCTCAATTATTTTGATGATACATCTGTGCGTACATGCATCAATTGACATTAGTAGTATCATGATGTCATATCTTGGATGACAGAGTGCTTAAAAACAATTAAATAAGTTTTACAGTAGTATCTAGATTCAGCTATTATTTTGGGAGCAAAAACCTTTTTACATAAAGTACCTTCTTCTGCAAAGAAAACAATTATGGTGTAGAACATATAGCTACAGCTGTGAAAGGGAAAGTATCTAGAGTACAGCCTCACTAGGTGGGGCTTTAAGAGGTGGTGCTCTACCAGGCAACAGTTCTGAATCATGAAGTATTTGGAGTTCAGAGGCTCTATACTTAATAAATGCTGTGTCAACAAAATTGAACCTGACCATTTCAGTTGGTTATGGCTCCACCCAATGGACAGATGAGTAGCAAATACAAAACATCAACTTACTACCAATTGCAATAATTACCTAATAATAGAGTGTTTTTTTATTGTTTACTTCTGATAGTAACATGTATTAGTGTTATTACAGAAGTGTAGTGTTATTGAATCAACACGTTAACATGAACAGGACAACATTAATGCAATATAGCTACATAAATTGAAATGCTACATTTTATTATGTTGTAAAAGTTCAGCTTATCAAATGATCTGGTATTGCTTAAACATCATCAAATAATACAGAATCTATAATATTTTTAATTGATATGTTCATAAGCAGGAATCTCAATGTCAAGAGTTGAAATTAAAATTTATTATTATTATAATAAAGAAAATGTTTTTAACTCAATTAAAACTTGCAAAAAATAGATTTCAGTAAACGATTATGCGTTCAATACATAATATTACTGACATGACCAATTCATAAGCACAGCCAATATATAATCAGTCACTTCAAGAACCTAAGCCTTATTTCAATTTCAACATGTCTCAGGCTTCTGAATGATTACTCATAAGTTTAAATAATGTGATAAATATAAAATATAGGAGATTGTTGCCATGGATGTTATTAAAATAAGAAACTGATAGTGTTTCGATATGTTAATCAAAGTTTAATTATTATGTTTATGCAGATGTGAATCCCGCAGTATCAACCCAGAAATTTGACCTGGATGAAACTGAATACAGCTATGACATTGGTAGATAAGCTGTAACACTGGCATTGTAATTATCCTAGTAGCTTAAAGCATGATATTAGTGTTGAATCTGTCATTCTCGGCTGAAGTAATTGTAATAATAGAAAATTTTCTCATTCTAACAGCCAATATTATGTTAATTAAAACTTAACCTGGCAATTCAAATTCATGCCGAAGTCCTCTTATTGTTAAAATTGCATTGACACTCAGTGCAAGTAGGTATAACTATGTGACCTGGATGAAATTTATTAACGTCGATGTAGATTGTGACTTTTTTAAAATTAAAGTAGAGGGGTGATTATTAATAACATTATAGTATGACTTATTGTCTTCATCAGAAATACCAATTAAAATGGTAATCTAAAAAATTTCATGAGATTATTAATAAACAACAATTACTGTAGTACTTTAAGTTATCTAAGTAATGAATCAATCAAAGTAGTGAAGAGGTTGATAGAATACAACGTGAACATATTTTCTTCACATTCATTGCATTAAAGTTATTGAATATAATACTTTAAACAAACATTAATTTGTATGACAAGCTAACACAGTGTAATTTCCTGGCAATGTTTTATAGACCAAAGTTTGTCTTTTCTGAATAGCATTCATTCAACAATTACAAATGGTAAGATATAGCTAAACTTACCAAATTGCATATTTTAAACATATTATCTTGTATCAATTTAGGGCAAAGTGTGTCAAAGTGCTGCAGCTCGCTTTATACAAATGCCACCAACACCACTTCTGTAGGATCAAGTGGTAATCATTTGTATTTATACTTATATTGTTGACTTACTGCAACAAGAATGATCTATAATTTCATGAGAATGCAACATAACTGTACTTCCTTTTAATACTTTTATTAGTCATTAAAAATGCACATCTTTTTATTGATCAAGAGTTAAAATGAAACGAAGTAAATAATATGAAGTTTAGTCAACTATACTAAAAAAAGACAATTATGATTTTACATGAGTATATTTTGATACAACTATTGTTTATTTTAGATCAGACAACAGCGATTGCTGCTAGTGCTGCAGTGTCTTCAGTAATAATATGTTTCATTGTGATGGTAGCACCTGTTGTGATTATATGGATACGAGTAAAAAATAGTAGGTATCACAATACTATGTTCTAAAGTAAAAAATAATAGGTGTCACAATACTATGTTCTAAAGTAAAAAAAGTATCTAGCTAGATGTCACAATACTAGGTTCTAGCTATATGGATGAAATGTAACTAATGTCAAAGCCAATTTAAAATTATAAACTCAAACTTTAATTCCACGCGATCGGTCTTTCCTCTTTTCCTCAGAATTGTGCATTTATTTTGTTTTTTTTTATAGAATTTTCGAAAAAACTTGAAAATACCCCACAGCATGTTTATGAAGAGGTTGCAAAGAAATATAATGACCAGGTCACAGAAGGGTGCAATGATAGGATCATCGATCTTCGCTCAAATCCATGCTATGAAGAAATTCCAACTACTAACATCACATTGGACACTTGTCCTGCTTTCCTCTAATTCATTGTTGAAGAAGTGAACAGATATTGTCATTATATTAACATGGTGACCAATATTTGTAGCTCAATATTTTGTTCAATTTATATTGTCACTTAAATGTGTGCCTCCATATTATATTAATGCATCTTTTTCTTTTTTTTTGTGAGAAACATAAATTTTACTACAAAATGGCTGCATTTCGGGGTATTTATTGACATGAATGGTTTTAGACCACCACTGCTGTATCATATACCTTTAAAATTGTAATGCTCATCTCTCAATATATCACAACTATAATCTGTGAGCTCTTATGCTACTTCTGCGCTATTATTGTAACTCTGCATTGCTACCCTAACACAGCTTTTCTGCAACCCCTTACCGTTTTATTACTGCTGTTCCCCAATTTTACCACCACAATGACAGAAAATGGGTCACTAGCGCAGGCTAGCGCAACTCCCCATTTTCTGTTCTCACTTTTTCTTTCCCCTATTCAGGGGCGCATTAGTTTGTTAAGGGATGGCTCTTTTCAAGGGATGAAATAGCTAAAGCTAGCTACTTATGGAAAAATGTTTTTCTATTTATAGTATTTCTTATAAGACTAATTCTAATATTCAACCACACAATATTTAGCATTATAATGTGACTGTCTAGAACTGAAATGAATGAACTTGTTAAAATCAGGAAGGAAAATATTAAAACTTAGAGCAATACCAATTTACAAAGGTATTTATGTCTAGAATAAAGAAAATGAGCTAATAGAGGGTTGGCAAATTATGATCATTTTTTTGTATGCTATGCTCACAATGATAATCATTCTAGTAATTAATCTACTTGAAACAACTCGTGGACAGAGTTCTAAGGTCACCTCAACCATATTCACAACTATAAGAATCCCTGTACACATGACTAATCTGAATCCTTATAGGTTACTGTTTATGTGTGAGTTGTTGATCTGAGTGATATTGGAATCTTCAAATAGATTACCATCATAGAGGGTATTTAGTAGACCAAAGATTCATTTAAAAAGTCCCAAAGCCAGTTTCGGGAAGACCACATCAAATTGTTATGGTTACAGTACAATAAAAACTAATTATTTTTTTCCCCAAAAAATTAATTACTTCATTATGCTCACAATTACACTAGCTAATCATACTAGCATATTAATTATGAAATCACAATTACCCTCAAAGTCATACCAGCATAATTTGCCAACCCTTAGTGAATAGGTACACTTACTAAAAATTATCATTAGTGATGAAATTATAATTGTTAAATTCAACCATGAAGGAAAAACAACAACTGAGTCAACAACAACTAAACCACTAAATTCTGTCCAGAATTATTAAATGCTGCACTTGTTCTGCTTTAAATTTGGTGTACTACGAACTTGGTTTACCTACCACTACGTGGGGTAAGGGTTTGGTGTCCACGGTGCACCAATTTCGCTTTACTGGCGGAATTCATTAAAGGTTTGCGGTAATCGCAAGAATGCTATTAAAGCTGCTCTAAACGTGCGCGTAAATCATTCCTTATGCTATTCTTGCTCGTGCAACACCAGTAGCCCCCCCCCCCCTAAATCCGTCCCCTCTATTAAGCCTTCCTTCTCTGAAGAGGTAAAGTGTGGCTGAAGTGTGACTGATGTGTGACTAACAACATAATTTATTCATAGTTAAGACAAGTATATTCATAAATGCTACCATGGATACTAAGTTTGTCATGTGACCTTTCGGAGATACTTGTTTTCTTAGGCGAACGATGCCGTTGAACAACTGCGTTAGGACCTTTACCTGCGTTCTGATTATCAAAATTCTTCTAACGGTGGAATTAAACTTATCTGGTAAATGATGTGTATTTATAAAAGCAACTAGCTAGCTCTATATCTGAGTGTGTGTTGCTGCATTGTAGCTACCAACAATAGTGCATGGTAGTAAAATATAGTTGTCATAAAATCGTATTTAGTGTGTCGCCAATCGGCTTATGCAAAAGTAAATGTAGCTATTTTCATACTTTGACACAAACCTACAATTATACATACATTACTTATTGCATGAGTCAACATAAGCTAGCATGTGGAGATACTTCATGAGTATTGTGCATAATCATTGGAGTAGCTAGTACATATTGTCTTGCCTATGAACCTCACTGGATTTCTTTTTGTTTGAATGATGTCTAACTTAGACTGAAGTGCTTATCTTGTACTTAGAATTTTGGAGTGACCCTCGCTGCAGTAGCTGAACATATATTTTCCCCTCATTGCAGCAACTTGTCATTTTTTGATCTTTTACACTATTGTTAAACTAGGGGAATTCAAGGAATAGAAATAATCATTAGACAACTGCCCTCTCCCTTATATAGTAAAACTTCTATTAACGAACTCTCCAAGATGTGACTGACCTCTCAGGAGAGACTTAATCATGCATCCTCGATTGCAACTACAAAAAATTTAGTGCATGTAGAACCTCCGAGAAGCAACCACCTCTTATTTCCGACCAGTGACCAATTTCTCAGTCCTGTCTTGGTCAAAATAAATACATTCATCCCTCAACGAGCGACCAAAGACCACACTTGCTGAAAATTTGAGAGATTGTGGTCACGCGTAAGCTAATAAAAAATATCATACTACACTATTTCTACAGCATCCAATTTTGTCTGGGACAAAGGGTCTCGCTTAATGAAAGTTTGATGCTTCTATTTTAATCTTCATCTGTGAACAAAAAGTGCAGGAAATAATATCCATGGGACAGCAAGTGCTACTATATAGGAAAAATCACCTGACTTGATACCAAAATAAAGACTGGTGTGGTTAATTTGCAAATACCGCCTCATACAATCCCCTTATTCGGGAAAGTTTTTTTTTTACAGAACATTGCAGTGGCAGCACAGAATTGATAAATGTGGTGGAGAAATAGCTAAGTTAGCTACCAGTAGCCGCAAGAAGGCAATTGAGATTTCAGAAGAAAAAAATTTCCTTGTAAGATGCTTGACATCAGGAAACCATTCAGATAACCACAATACGACATACATCAATTAATGAATGGATTTTTAATTCAATTTTCCCTGAACTCTTTAGTCACAAATAATGACATTTACAAAATAACTTCTGAGAAAGGACCAAACTCTGAGAAGAGACCAAAGTCCTGTCCCAATGTGGTCACTATTCGGAGGTTTTACTGTAGGAAGGTTAAGAGCCTCAAACTCAGAGTTTGACTACATATTATTATACTGGCATAGCCTTTAGCACATTTGTACCAAAATTACTACAAGAAATGTATATTTTATACTGCTAAGATGTTCATGGTATTAGTCTGGTAATAATAAGGAAGAAGTTGTCATATTGTTATATATTTTATTCTAGGTGTCACTTCCTACAAGCAAGATTCATCAATACATAAAGAACATGATCCAGGAAATGATAAGGATGCACCTCTAATTAATTTGTCAGTTGGCGACAATGAGACGTTCATTTGCAAGCTTTCATTTTACAGCCACATAGCATGGAACATTAATGATACCATCTACGATAGGGACATGCTACCTGATGACTATTATTACTACTACATGGAGAGTAGTGGATATATTGCCTTTGTCATTAGCGAAGCTAAATTGTGGATGAACAACACTTTGTATGGCTGCTACGAAGTACAAAATGACAAGACAGTGGGGTTTGCACATGTTTTAGTGAACTTTGGTAAGTTTAGTACTCACTTACTGCAGACTATTAACTTCTTTATAGACACAATAGCGATATATTATTCGTAAAGTACTGATTTATCCTATAATTAAATTGTTTATGCCTCCAGTAAGGGTATATTATTATTAATTTATTATGCTATATAAAATGAATGATTTTGCCATATTATTATCTGTAATTAAAAAGAATAGTACAATACATTATGAGCTAATTTAAAAACGTTATGTATTAAAGATTTTTCAGGACCCACAGATAAAAAAATTGCAGTAGACGGAAAAGATTTTGATTTGTACTTCGTTCCTTGCAATACTTCCTCAATTGAAAAATACCCACTGACAGTATTATGGCAGATCAATGGAGTAGTATTCAGTAAGAATGAAGTTTCTGCACCGTACTATCAAAAACAACATGGCTTACTAATTCGTCCTTTAAATAACTCCGTGAATGGAACAACATTTCAATGCCTCATTTACTCAAGACTGTTGCTAAAAGATTTCTATTATAGCAGCATTGGTACTGTTACTGTATCTCCTTTCGGTACATCAGGTAAAATTCAATGTAAATCATAACTTGGAATTATTATGTCATAAATAATTATTATTCACTATTGCAGGATCTTCCGTTAGAAAAATATGTGCAAAGGAATCCCATATTTGTACTATACCAGAAAGTAGAAACACGTTTAAGTTTCTATACAAAAAATTTTTACTTAACAATCACACACAAAAATACGAAATAGCATGGAATGAAGCCAGCTCTTGCTCTGAGCCATATCATTATAAAAGTATTGGAACGTGCGATACCAATACCTATGTCAAAATTGTAAATGGGACCTCTGCTATACTCAGTGCAGATGACTTACAATTCAATGGGACTGATTACAATATACTTATTAATGCAGTAGATGCTAACAATGACAATTGCTCGAGCAGCCAAAGTTATATACAATTATCACCACAAGGTAATACCATTAATATAATATATATATATTTATTATATATAATAATCTTGCTGCATTAAATTTTTTTGTGAAGATATGATACTTAATCATTGGCGAGCGAGCGAAGCGAGAGAGACACTCTCAGGGGTAACACAATTGATAATCGGGGATATTTGTTTGTTTATATATGTGTGGACGTACGTATGTCATTTTGTACTTTGACCCTCACATATTTTTGTGTTCGCTCCGTCTTCGACCCCGTCCCAAAATTCGCTAAACAGAATCCTCTAGTTTAAAGATCATTACCTGTACTAGTGATGTGCTTGAGCACAAATGGCGAGCGAGCCTAAAGACTATACTATTTTTATATGAATGATTTTGACTTCTAACACTGAAGCTACTGAAAATAAAGGTCCAGTTTTTTTATTTCGCATACACGGTAAAGGAATTTCAGTGCCATGGTAACAACTCTCTGCAACTGCTTGAATTGAAGGAAAAAACAACAAAATAATACACGTTATTTAAAAGTTCTCTTTGTGATATTCTTTAGCTAAGTAGTGGTTGTAACACACAATGCTTTGACACAACTGGACATGCACCTACACAGACTTACCTTCGCGGTAGTCTAGTGGACAATGTATTTTCAAGTAAATACTGTTGCGCACGGCTTATAACCATGACAAAGAGCGCATTGACTTACCACCGCCACTAACTCGAATACAAATGGAAGTCCCTCAAGATTTTAAGTTTTAACTGCACCCACAAAAGAATTCAAAATGGTAAACAATTCAATTTCTAGGGTGATACGGGTACTGATCGATAAACCAGAGGATTCTGTTTAGTGCAATTTGGGACGGGGTCGACCACATAACTAACACAAAAATGCAAGGGTCAAAGTACAAAATGACCTATGTACGTCCAAACATATATACAAATAAACAAACATCCCCGATTTTCAATTGTGTTAGCCCTGTAAGTGTCTCGCTCGCTACGCTCGCTCGCCAATCACCCTAGAAACTGAATTGTTTACCGCTTTAAATTATTTTGCGGGTGCAGTTAAAACTCATAACTTATGGGAACTCCATTTCTATTGGAGTTAGTGGCGGTAGTAAGTTAATACACTATTTGTCACAGTTATAAGTCCTACGCAACAGTATTTACTTGAAAATTCATTGTCCACTAGACTAATCACGAAGGTAAGTCTTGCGTAGGTATGTTCAGTTGTGTGAAAGTATAGTGTTACAACTACTACACAAAGAAAAAGTTTTAATAACGTGACTTGATTTTGTTGCTTCTTTTTCAATTCAAACAGATGGCATTGAAACCCCTTTACCGTATAAACATAATTAAAAAAACTCAACTTTATTTTAGTAGCTCGAGTTTTAGTAGTTAGAATCAATCGATTAACAATAGTGTGGTTTAGGGCTCGCTCGCCATTTGTGCTCAAGCACACCACTAGTAAATAAATTAAAGATGTAAATAGTTGTTTATATTGTTAATATTTTTGTTAGTATTACTAATCCATAAGTTTCTTGATGGGGTGGGATAGGAAAGATGGTCTTTGGTATAAAATTATTTTCTGGATATTATAATATTTATCATTTATGGTGTTACAGTAACAACTGAGAACTTTACCACAGATATTGGATCAAATTTTTGCTTTCAAACAAATAATTCCGTCAAAGTGATATTTCCAATGGAATCTAGTGATGGTTTCTGTACTTGTGCTGTCCCACTTGATATTAAGCACTGTAGTTGTATTAGAAATAATGAAATCACATACACTGTGTTCAACAAGGGCCAGGAGGAGTTATGTTTGGCTAATTTAACTGCTGATATGAATGACACAAGACTATTAGTAGTAAGAGAAATTCTGAATCGCAGACAAATGATAAGTGGAAATCAAATCCTGCAATCTTTTACGATTATTATTCAAGGTAATGGCTAATTAATATATCTGACAACAGATGCTGCAATTTGGGGTCATTTGTCCATAAAATAGCTAGCTTTATGTACTTAAACTATTACAGAATTGTATTTAACTTCTATCCACAAATAGGACATCAGACATCTAGTATGTATAATATATTTTGTTTGCTTTTTACATAGTTTAGGGGGGTGTATAGCTAGTTGGTAGAAAATTCAACTCTTAACGCGACTAACTAGCTACTTACAATATATTTTCAAGAATCTTCAAAGGTAAAGCCAATCAACACGCAAAGGCACCTTATGTTGAGATCAACACTACTTATAACTATACACTCATAATTTTAGCCATTGTACATTAGGTTAGGATAACCTCAGAGAAAGTGATGTATTCAACTGAATATTTTGAAAATTAATTCATAAGTTCACAGATACAATAATCAATACAACTGTCAGCTTAATTGTTATTTATTTCATCCAGATGATGCCAATTGTGAATGGATGAAGGAAACAGGTAAGTACAGTAATAATAATATACTTTCATTACTCTTAAATGAGTTACTAAATTTAGCTAAGTGATTTACAAGCCCAACTACCTCATTAAAAAGTAGCAAGAATATTCTATTGTAATATTAATTAATTCACAACTTCTGAGAATTCAGTTAATGAGACAAAGACTGGATTTGATTAATTTAATACATTAATAAAAGCTCCTTGAAGGGATACTACTACTTATCATATTATGTATGAATTATATATTTTCTAGGTAAATGTATGCACCACCATTGAATGTATTATGGCAACAATTTGGCAAAAAAATTTATGATATCATTTGTTAAAAAGCTGTGAGCAACTGCTAAAATAGGATAAACAGTAAATGTTTTAATAATTATTAGAAAATACTAGTCTAAGTTAACCTGTCACAATAGCTCATAGCAAGCCGAACTTTACTAGTGAGTAGCTAGTGAGCAATCCATAATAGCCATGTGTTGAATACTGCTATGTAGACTCAGTCTATTGTAATAAGCTGTACATAGCAGTTGTATTTTTATATTCACTAAAGAAAAAAACATATTTTTTATTTAATTTTATTTATGCAGTGAATATAACAATATCACTGAAAACGGCAAATGCATTCAGCCTGGCATATAACGTGGAATGCTTCAGCGACATTCAGAATTTCGAATAATGATTCAAGATCACAAGAATTAAATTGTTCTCACCACTCATTGGTATTTGTAGGGCTGCAATCTTCTTCGATTTATATTGTAAAAATTCTTGTTGGTAACTATACGAGGTCTGGAGATTATTGTATCTATCAAAACAGCAGCAAACCTTACAAAACTGAGGATGAGAAAAGTACATCACCATGGACAACTGAAACAATATCAATTATAGTAGGATTAGGAGTAGTAGTAGCAGCCCTTGTCATTATTGGTTTGCCTATCATGTTCTGTAAGTTTATTATTACTGTTTTGTATATACGAGTGATAATAGGTAATACACAGGCTAAATAAAATAACATTTTGGAAAAAAATTGTTGTTCATTTAGGCCATTCGTTATGATGCTGCTATTGATATTTTAGCTTTGAAATAGCTTATTATGCTGTACTGTGTGCAAGTAATATGCTATACTCATTTTTTTTTAGTTAGCTAGTTACAACATTTTACTTACTTTTGTGTTTATAAAATATATACATAATATTATGTATATTATTAGATTGCAGAATATTGGGGAAAAGAAAAAACAAAGACAGCAATACTACAACAGTTTTATAAAAAGAAAAAAGAAAAAATTCTCTCCACAATGGACAAATAATTTTTTATTTCAATTTTTATATCATAATCACAGGATTTTTTTTAAATTTAGCACAAGGTACTAAATCTCCTTTCTTTAAACAATATCTATTTATAATATTGTTATTATGGTATAATGTCTGTCCTAAGTTATTAATGATTAGATACAATTTCGAGAGTGTGCAGAACAAATATTAAAAGGTGATAGCATGAGTTTCACATAGTGAAAAATAAAGGATTGAGTTTCTCACAAGCCTTATTGCAGAACAGACATGGAATTCATGTAGACATGTTCAAATCATCTGAAGGTGGGAGAGGAATCATCTATGAATCAGGTAGTAATGAGGTCAATATTACATTATACTCACCCATGGTAGGTAGCTATGGAGAGGAAAGTTGCTTTTCAAAGTGGTACCACATGTCTATGTAATCACATGAAAATTATTTTTCATGGAAAAAATGTAATTTTACATTAACTAAACATGAAAGTAAAAAATTTGTGTGGAAATGATCGAAAAGTTAAAAATTGATTTAGTTACTGAATTCAATTGCTCCATAAAATTGTCATTTCTTTCTATGAATTCCTTAGCAATGTCGGTCAGAATCATCAATTCCTTGAAGACATCTGATTTAATACTAACTGAGTTCTGTAGTTAGTACAGGCCATTGCAATAAACTACTTTTGTAAAAGCAATGTCATAGTGCTGCTAACAGTTTCATTACATCTAAACTTCACATTTTGCAATTGTTTGATTGTTTATACAGCATGCTATTTTTATGTGCTGACTGAGACATTGATATTTGCTTTTATTGAGTTATTGATAACTAATAATATGCCCAGACATGTTCATATTTTCAATTATTCACTGTTCATGAAGTGTGAATCCAAGTAAGCTGCTTGATTATGTATGCTTTCATATATTATAGTACAGGCATAATACTTTGTCTCCTCATTACCAAATTTCCTTCCTTCTACCATCTAGTAGTCCGGGAGAAAAGTTGTGAACCTCAGGTTCATGTACATTTGGGATAAGGACTAATGGCAACTTTGCGCAACTCCTGGAATTTTCGTGGTTGTGGTCATTTAATTGCTAATTTTGCTTTTTAACCCTATATGGTAAATAAACTTCAGTGATATGTTTTAGGGGTATTTGGCATGCAGAATTAAAATCTGGCTTTAGTTTTAGGATTCGGGATGGCCTAATAATGGTTTTTAATTAAAAAAAATAGTTCATCTAAGACTCATTAGTAACTATAATGTTAATTCTATTAGTGAGTATACAGTCTAAGTCCAATGGTAAACACACTTCATCTCATAAGTGCCTTTACTCTTTAAATTCATCATTTCCCCCTCATCAAAATCCACGTCTTCAATATTTGTTCCTATTCCTCTCAAAACTTGCTTCATTGTAAGTGGATTACAGTAACTCTCATTTTCACCACAGTTACGATAGCAAGTGCACGAACATGTATGTTCCTTGTGATACCCACATGCCATTTTGCTGCACTTCTTCCCTTCCACTTTACATTGATATCTAGTGACACCAACTAATTGTGGGGGTGCTGATCACTTTGCGCAACTGTAGGAACAGGAGTGACACCTTTGATTTCCCACTCAAATTGTGTGATGTCAACACTCTATGAGCTGGTAAACCTAGATTATCAGCAGCATTCCACAACAGATGTGCTCGTAGAGTATGCAGTAATAAGTTGCCAGATGTAGGAAGTAAATTAATCAAATTTGGACTTTTTTTTCCTGGTTAGAGGATTGAACTGGGAGGTTTCTATTGACTGTCACTGGATCCTGACTATAGAGAGCAGTAATGAACAGTATCATAGCTTCTATTAATTCTATATGTGTGGAATCCACTTCTCCAATTGCACTGGAAAGTTTTCCTGAATACAAAAAGTTACTTATTTTTTGCCATAGTGATATAAGGTGATATCACATCCGCTTAAAACATGCAAAGCTATATATAATATCTGCAAACTTTGTGCTCCTAGAGTGTCACAAGTGGCATTAATGTCTATCACTGTCCTATCCCAATGCTCCATCTGCACTTGGCACTCTAGCTTGGCTCTGTGTACCCAATACACTAGTACAAACACATCTGTGTCACCACTAAGAACACAAATATAATTCTATTCACCCCACAGGTGGCTGCAGCTAAAATGTAAGAGACCAGTGTAATGTCTGCCTAATCATGATTGAATGGCACTATCATCTAATACACTAGCAAGTATATTCTTGTTGATTTTGATTCTCAAGATAATATCTCTTTTGGGAAGGAAGGTGGAGATGGAGAAGTTATAATCATAGCAACCCACCAGCATGTTATATATAATTATATAATAATGTGGTGCATAGAAGTAAATGAACAGTAGCACCTTTATGTAACTTAAGACTAACTTCTCTTCTTGAGCATCTAAAATACTTGGAAAGTACTATTGGTCTAATTGTCATTCCTCACAGTTACACACACCACCAGTTTTCTTGCTGCCTGTAGCCTAATGGTGGCTTAAACTACTATAATTAGAAACAAGACACTTGTCAGCCACTTTTTCCCCACAACTAGCCACTTTTCCCCCACGACTAACTTTTTGCAGTAGCAGGCATATCTGAAGGCACCAACAGGAATTGGCTGGCAGCTGCAGTTAAGTTGTGCTAGTCACATTACATAACTTATGATTATTATACAAATTACTCTATGAGGTTTTCTGATAAAAAGAATCATTAGACCATCACATTCTATTAATTCGATATGCAAAATAACCCTGAAAAATATCACTGGAACTTATTTACCATATTGAATTAATATGCGAAAATTAACAATTTTAGCATTTACAAACATTAAAATTCCTGGAATTGCCAAAACTTGCCACTCTGGCAAAAAGCTGGATTAGTTGTGGTAGTAATTTGTGCAATTGTTTTTTTATATTGCCAATTTATGATTATTTTCATAACTTCAAAACATTTATCAACAGTTATAATATACTCTTCAATGACTGTTTACATATTATTATGTGTTTACAACACATTAAACTTCTTTCTCAAGGATGAGAAAATTCTTCGGGAAACTGCACTTTGGAGCCTTGTTATCAAGTTACACCTTTTTCTTTGCTTCTGCCTAGATCTTGCATCAGTTGATGTCTCTCTATGCACAGCTGGTGTAGTTGTGTTACTAGCAGGCTGGTTTATGTTGTCAGCTGAGCGAAGTGAGTAGTCTAGTTCTAATACAGGGGATATCTCTGGTTCAGGAAGCACTGGACCAGAAGGATTCTGTTTGATAGATGTAGATGAGATTGACTGTCCAGGCACCTTTGTGTATGAAGGGATATCTTGCTTCATTGAAGTAGATGACAAAGATTTGGTAGGTTGAGTTGTAGTGGCAGTTGAATGAATGTGATAACTGTCCTGTTTAATGGTAGTAAGGGACAGTGATGTTGCTGGCAGAGTTTTATTAGTAGTTAAAGTATTTGAAGTACAAAGATGACGGTTTTGCTTCATTGAATTTGAAGCCACGAATTTTGCAGGAAGAGTTGCATTGGTTGATAGACTCAGATGGTGATCCAGCTCCTCTGAAGTTGATGAATCAGATTTTGCAGGTATTGTCTTGCCACCTTCATCTGGAGTAAGGCTGTCTTGCTTCACTGATGTCAACGATGCCGATTTAACTAGCTGAGTTGTACTAGCACCTGACTCAGGTAAAGGCTTGTTGATCAATTTAAGTTCATTTGAGACAGCTTGTTCATCAGCAAGTGAAGGACAGTTAGTAGCAGGATTCAAAGGATGGCAATCCTGCTCCTCTGAGCATGAAACTGAAGCAGATAGAACTGTGTTGTTAGCAGGGATAAGATGTTCCTCCTGCACCTCTGAACCTGATGATGAATCTCTGAGAGGTAAAGCTGTCTCAGCATCAGTTGTATCCATAGCATTCATAGTATCTTGCTGATCATTGGATGGTAGACGTGAGGAGTGAACCTCAACGTCATAGCAGCGAGTACTTGAATCCACACTATGAAAGATGGAGGGAAGGGAATTTTGCACAGTATGTTTGCCTCCACATGGTCCTTCCCAAGACGGACGAACAGATGGAAAACTCGTCATCCACATGTGGGACAAGATTTCCGCAATTAGCGGACGAGCAGTGACGTCCACAATGAGAAGGGATCGTACCAACTGTTCATATTCTGAAGGAAAAATAAGAACAATGATGTGGTTATAAATTAATACCAGTATTGATTTACCTTCAGATATCTGATTGCCTTCCATAGGCACGTGATGATAATTGCAGAGGCGATTGATGATTTGGTTGTCATCTCCAAATGGCAGATAACCCATAACTATGGCGTACAGAAGTACACCCCTGTAGGAAGTAATAATCATATCATAGACATGAAAAAGATAGGTATATAACTTACATGCTCCATGTATCAGCTAACTGTGGATTGTAGTATGGGTGTGGTGAGAGAACTATTTCAGGAGCCCCATAGCTGTACGATCCACATGGAGTGGAGCAAAAGTCGCTTTGAGACTCAAGAGCAAATCCAAAATCTAATAAATAAACAATGAATTAAATGTAATAATATTTGACACTCAACCACACTCACCGCCTAATTTCACATCCATGTTTCTGTTGAAGAACACATTCTCCATCTTGATATCACGATGTGCAATACCTAAAGAATGGATGTGTGATATTGCCTGGCACATTTGATGGAAGATGTGCCTTGCCTCTTCCTCTGGAAGGTGTCTTCTAGAGTTGAAGTAATCCAGAAGGTCCCCATTCTCAGCAATTTCCAGTGCAATGAAGCAGTAGCGCTCTGTTTCCACAATCTGGAAAGTGCTGATGATGTTAGGATGGGAGATCTTCTGGAGAGCATAGATTTCTCGAGGCAGAAACTTCTTCACATCTCCCTGGTCCAGTTTACGTTTGTTGACTATTTTGATGGCAATCTAGACAATAATAATACAAAAACAGTATAACATCACTGACAAAAATGTATGCTTCTCTCACCATTCGACGTTCATAAGGAGACCAAGCGGCTTTGACCTTGGCGAACTTTCCACTTCCCAGCGTCTTTCCTAGAGTATATCCTAGAACTTGAGGACAAGGTATAGACGTCGAAGGGCAATTGAGGTACAGTTTACGGGAGTTAGGGGTCGTCATTCCTAATCGTCCACCTTCCGTAAAGGGAAATAGTCTGAACCCAGTGAAACTTGAGGAAATGTACAGTTAATAGATCAGTCAAGTCAGCTATTCAAAACGAAGTAAGCCCAAATTGATCATAAAAAAATGACAGCGTTTATGGGAGTTCGGGACTCCTATATACAGTACTAGGAAACTAGCGTTCGCCTAACAATCCCACGCACTTGCGCAATGTAGCTAAGTAGCTAACACGATAACGAAAAATAACACTGAATAGCTCCAGAAGTAATTATTGGTACTCAGGGAAATTAATTCTCTTACAGATAGAAGTGTTGTGTTAGGCAGTGATGGAGGACCTAGTCTCAGGCGGCCTACCCCTTTCCATTTTTATTATCCGCTCGCGCAGGGGAGGAGGGAATGTGGAAAATAAAAGCATAGTAACAGAATTTCCACAGCAAAAGCAGTGTCTCAAAGCCAGTTTGAAACCTAGGAATCCTGGTAATACTTTCGCGCGAGTGTTATATTTGACGACCGCAACGCCCAGTTACGCACTTTCTTTAGAGAGACTATGGAGGACCTACACACTCTACCGTAACAATGAATTTAGTATGACATAATTTTAGATTCTATTTTATCTATTAAGCAAATGTGTGGAGCTATAAAGGATATTATTGGGGTAATGTGCTTCAGGAATTCTCATACCATCCACTCTTCTAGAAAGCTGTAGATATGGACACAAGTGAAATACTTCAACATAATTTCTGCAAGCTACTTCAGCGAGAAAGGCTGTTGCACTATAATATAGCAAGAACGAGTGCAGTGGACAATGCAAATACAAAACAGAAGCAACTCCAAAGTGTATTTAATGATGCAGTTGATATGGAGAGACTATAGAGTTAGTTTATAAAACTTCAAATCATTTAAACCCAAAATAATTAAGAAATTTTGAAATGTCTATCTAAACTTATATTTTTTAATCAAGAGAGATTTTATTATTGTCTTACATATTGTCTTACATAAATACATACAGTAACAAGCAATCACATAAGATTGAGATGGTTAGCAGAAATCAAATCAGTTATATTGTTGAGTCCAGTACCCAATTACAAAGGGAGAGCTAAGATACTACCCTACTTTTAGACCAATAGCTATAACTATACCAACGGTACGAATCATATTCACACAACTGTACTTATTCAGGGGCGCTTCAGTCGCTTTGACGATTCCTTCCGTCCGACCTCGCCTCTAGGGAGCTCTAGCTGTGTCGTTGTTGCGCGCGCATTGGAAAAAAAGCAGCTGGTACCTCGTGGAATTTTTCTGCTGACCATTTCCCAGCCGCTCTCTTCCTCGGCGGTGTGTGTGTTGTGTCGGTGGAGTGTGGCGCGGGTGGAGCGTAGCGTAGTTCGTGGAGAAAGCGGGGAAACTGACGTTGTAAGGACCTCTTTTAGGTGGGTCTTGAAACTATGTAATTTTTACAGGTCTAGAAAGTGCATACCTATGAGTGGTGTTCTATTTTTATAATGTAGTTACATTAGTTGTCTTAAATGACGAAACCTAAGCTTTTGCAATTTTTTTTCAATGCTATGTTTAGTTTCTTGTTCATTTTTAGCTAATTTTTTTTTTGCTGCCAATTTTAAAGTGGTTAATTGAAGATGGTAAATAGCAAATTCAGCTTTTATAGGTATTGTATTCTGAATGTATCGAAATGTTTTAACCTCTTGCCTAAACAACTGCAGCGTTATTTCTGAAATTAAAACTTACCAGTGAGTTGTGCTGTCCATGACAAATGAAAATTAATTTTTTTTTTACAAATAGTGATAGCCCATAACACTAGCAGAATGAGAATTTTGAAGTCATAATCACACAATGACTTTCACTATTTTAGGAGGTAAAGTCAAAGCATCATTTGGTGCATTTGAGAAGTATAATTGTTGGTTACTTGTCTTAAGCTACTATAGTCTCTCAGTCACTTGTTAGAAAGTTTGATTTTTAACAAATATGTAAATGTTTAATAGAAATATTTAGCAGCGTTACAACGGAACTTCTCTTAGCATTCTTCTGAAGTAATGGTTATAATTTATCAATGTGTGCGTCAGGACTACTTCATCGTCTTCACTACTGCATTGAGTCTGGTGAGTGATACAGGTTAGTGGTGGAGTAATTCTGTAAATACAAGAACAACAACACCGTGCGATTTCAACTTTACAAACGCGTATGTAGTGGGTGGACTATTTTCAGTGGTACTTTTTGCATTTAATATTTGTGGTTATGGTTGGAATGTTTTGGATGATATGCAAGCATACAGGTTGTTTACTTTTAGTCGATTATGTTTGAAATAGCCAAAATAATTGTGTAGTATCTATAGCAATTTAAAAAAAATTAATGTCTGTATTTGTAAGCTATTCCACTGGCTGTCATTTCCCACTATGTTTCTTGGCTGTGAAAGTGTTTCGAGGACCATGTGGATAACTCCATCAAATTAGCTTAAAACGAGATAATATACAATTTTATGAGTGATTTTTTTATGAGTGATTTTTGTGCATGGACAGCTATACTGTGACTTAATCGTTTTGTAATGTGATTTCCATAGAAAGAGTAATACTGGCCCAGGTAATTTATTTATGTTTTTCTGAGTCATTGCTTATTGTTAGTATTTAGAAGCTTCAAGTTGGTTTGTGACCTAGGTACAAGTTTTGAGGATTAAGCTTGTATATTATTGTAGGCTATTTTACCAGCTGGTATTTTTCCATAAAGTTTGTCGTCGAAGTAATGACTCACATTGTCTGTGGTCAGCTGGGAGCTAGCAGAATAGTTGACTCCATTAACTAGAAGCGTTGTTGTTGTTTTTTAAACCCGTAATGCTGAGATGGCTTGGGAAGAAAAAAAGCAGCCTGTCAGTAACAAAGACGATGGGCGATGGGTGTATTTGTGAATAATTCATTAGCTGTGTCAAGTGGGTAAAGTGTCGTCAATAACTAGTTAGGTAAATCTCAGTAACATTGAGTGGATTACAAAGGACAGAGATTCTGAAGAAAAGCAAGAGAGATGGACAAAGAAGAAGAAGGGAATCCATGACTCTAAAATTATGGAAGCACCTAAGGTGCAAACTCTCAGTGCTACTATATACTAGCTAGTTATTACAATATAATCTCAAACCAATATAATCTCAAACCAAAAGAATATTTAATTGGCTATTCTAATCAGGTATCGTGATCAATACTGCTTGAACAGTGAAAGTACTTAAGTGCTCAAAATAGCTGCCGACCTGTATTAGGTCTTACATAAGGTCCTAATAATAACCATTACCAGCTGCATTTTAGCACTACCCCACATAGCTGAGTGGTGGGTGAATGAGGTCAAGTAGCAGCTGACTTCAGTACCGCTTTGGCTTGTAAAGAGTTTGGCTTCTAAAGAGTATGAAAAGAAGCTCCAGTAGCAGCAGCAGTTCCTGCCTAAACAGGCCAGAGACACTCACCTGCATACATACTTTCAATGCATAACTCCACTTGCAGCAACTCACGTTAACTTATGGCATACAGCAAGCTACCTTGGACTGCAAAAGTTAAAGTATTACGGCGTGTTGATTACCCATGAATGCTAGCACTAAGTGGAGCTGAAAGCTTCGCGTTTTCTCAATTTTCCGCGTGATATTAAGAAAAGTAGCACAATGAAAGGTCCTAAATCACCTTTCTGAGCAAGTTCATAAATAAATCAATGGTTAATTGTCAGTAATCTCCAAAATCAGAGCGTGACAGACAGACAAACAGACGGGACAACTACTATAACCCTCTCGTGCATGCGTGTTGAGGGTTAATAATAAGTGAAGAGCAGAATGAGCGTGATTGAGGATAATAACAATACATAAAAGTACCTTATGATAGTGCATTTTTTAATTTGCTTAAAGTTTGTACATCAAATGCCACTATGTGGCGAGGTATTGTACATGAATATTATATTCAACTGTAGTGTATGCAGTTGTTATCTCTATTTTACAGCATGTGATCCTGGATCTGGTAAAGATCGTCATTAGTTGTGGGTCCTGCTATCTCTAGTTCCAGTCATCAGCGGCTAGTGTTCAACTAGTTGTCAACTGATCCATACTCCGGTCCACCTCATGGTTCTGCGTATCAGATGAGTATTGTTATATTTGGAATGTAGTATGTAATAGATTTCGAATTTATGTTGTAATACCATTATTTTATTTTCTACTGTAACTACTTGAGATAAGTAATTGATTTGTTGCTGAACTAATTAATTAAAGGACTAGTTCATTTAGGGTAATCTTAAATGTTACCACAAGTGTTAACACCTAGTGCATGCATATCCTCGTTGTAAATCCCTTTCCTGTATTATGACAGGTAGGTGTTAACTCTAGGACATGCTTATTAAGTATTTGTTTGTTTGTTTTCAGTAAGTATTGTGCAGCTGTGAATATAATTTAGTAATCTTGTACACACTGAGGTGTAGAGCATACTTCAAAGTTGGTAATATATTTTAATTTTTTAATGTATCATCACTTATCACACAATAGATACTGTGAAATCAGTAATTGATAGACTTACTTATAGATTTACTGATATTCCCCTCTAAATACTGCCAATACAGATGCAGATGCAGATACTGATATTTCCTTTATAATTGCATCACTATTTTAAATTTAATAAGTTTACAATATTGATATGAATATTTTAGAAAACACTGGTAATGTCACTTTCTCTTGCATTCTAAGTTGGGGGGGGGGCTTTTTTTTTTTTTTTTTTTTTTGCTGCCAGCTGCAGCTAGCTGTATCTCTCACAGGGCTCACAGGGGAGTAGTAGGAAATACTGGAGGTAACTGGCTGATGTACATGTTGTGTACATCTATGTGTACATCAGTGTACATCAGTGTACATCTGTGGTACATGTGTACATCTGTGTACATTGGCAGCTGCCACAGATGCCAATGATTAAGTTTAGGTTGTGTCCTTTTCACGTTGCGCCATAACTATGGGCTGAAATTAGGCAATATCTGCTTATTACTAGTAATTGAGGCTTGTATGTATTTGTAATATATTTTCTAATATAATTTTGCTTTGGCTATGGGCTTGCATGTTAGTAATATTAAGGTTTCTACCACCAGCATATATCCTATACTTTTGGCGACCTTGTGGATGTAACTTTCAGGATTTGGAATTGATTCTGTAACTAGATGCTAATCTGTACAATAGGCCAGCTAGGGTGTGTTGTTAGTTCTGCATGACCAATAGTGTACAACTCCACTGATTCAATAGAGATAATAACAGATATTACGGAAAACTAGGAAATAAGGAAAAATTAACAAGAAAATACAGCTCATTTAGCAACAGCTGGCCATGGGCATAAACTACATCTGGCCCTGACTTAAAAAAATAAAGTTCATGTGTAGTGTAGCTAAATATTCTTTTGAATGTTCTTGGAGGTCTGCTAGGCCCACATAACTGTGTAGTGCCAATAGGAACAGACAGATAAATTTAATGAACTCAAGTGCTCACAAGTTGTACTTGTATCTGGCATTATTCATCAATAATAAATTTTCAAGCGGATTGAATAATGATTGTTCTTGTGTAATAGTTTAGGCAAGGATTTCACGTAGTGTACATTGTAATTTTTAACATACACATTTTTTTTTTGTTTTTTTTTTGTTTGTTTTTTCATTGATAGCACTTCAGTTCAATTTGTATGTTGGGTTTTTCCACGGACAGTGTTGTTTTGGTGATTGGCTCTTGTTCCTCAGTACATGTTTTCTGGTCATACCACACATGTAAATTTGCATGACATGTTGACGTAACCCTTGTTGAATAATTATCTCTGGCGCTGATAAAACATATTGATTGTGCCGTCTATGAGGGGGGGGGGGGTTCTGTGTTTTTATACTGAATGATTAGACGACCAAAAGTTCCTGTGGCAGTTCACCCTTAATGGCTTTCAGTTTCATAAAGAAAGGGGCAAAATATGCTTGCCAGTCAAAGGTGGGTACAAAGATTTGTCCATCTACTGAGCCCACTACTTTTGCCACATTAACAACTGAAGAATTACCCCACTAGGTCGGGTAGACCTCCAACACTGGTGTGTCGGTACTTCTTCTTTTAGAGACCAAGACCCCAGTCTGCGCTAAACGTGGTGTGTCCAGCGATCATAAATGACAATGCATTGTGTTTACCAGTCATGACTCTATGTAAGAGGTACTGCACCATTGTGAAATTCTTGTTCTGACCACTACAATTGTCTGCACTCTAACAAAAATGTTGCACATTATGCTGTACCCATTTTTGCATTTGTTTATAATACGTGTAATGCTCGCGTTTCTTTATCGTTGGGCACTCGTGAAAATTGTGATTAAATACCTTATTTTAGGGTACACGCATAGAATGAGTGTAAAATGTAAACTAGTGCAAATTGTGTGCAAGGCACACACCATCTGGTTATAGCAGTTTGTGTGTAAAATGCATGTAACTTGTACATCACATACAATTTGCATGCCAGCCACATAGAATTGCTGCATGCATAATGATTACAAATTGCATGTATGCAAGACGTATACATTTTGCAAGTACTGTATCTTGCACATGAAAGACTTGTATTCTCCTTGTTGTACACGATTCATTTACAATAATAGGACATTTTGCTCTTTTTAACAGCATAGACGGAATATGAAATTCTCCCTTCTCAACCTCTTTTAATGCCTTGTACAATGACTTTTTGTGGTCATGATGATCAACTAAGTACACTGTCGCCAATATTTTAAACAAAGTCACAAAATTTATTGAGAAGAGTTTGTGATGGTATTATAGTTTTCAGTTTTCAATTATTTTTTTTAAAAAAAAAACTTACAATAAACATGAATTTCCTTACAATGAAACCAATTTATTTGATACACTCAATCCCATCTTAACCGGACGCCTCTAATACGGGCACGTCTCTCTACCGGGCACCGGTATATAACTCAATTAATAGATTCGTAACTTGAAACAAAACAATTTATTTTAAGCAGTTTAATAATTATATCAAAATCAATTAAATTTGGGAGGTACAATCACATTGCTTTTAAATTGTTAATATTATTTTATGTCTGGTACCACCTGCAACTGCAAAAACAAGAATATAAACACATTTATATAAATGGTAGTAGCTGCTCTTACACTATCGAGAAAATCTTCTACCTACACACATACAAAGAAAAGTGTTGAGGTAATACTCCTCTCAAATAGTTTTAACTTACTTCTTTTACTGTTTCTGGTTCAGTTTTAAGTAACTGTCTTATGGTCTGCAATTACAGTGGGAAATAACCATACTTATTAGATTTAACCACAATCATTCACTTACACATAGTGCAACAGTGTCGCTAAAATTATGTAGCTTCGTTAGAATCTGCAGGCAAAACAACAACCCAACCTAATACTGAATTCATTTGTTTTGCTATTCACCTTGTCAATAACTTTTCCCGCTATTGTATATGGAATCTAAATTCAACATGGTGTAGTTACCTATGAAGAAATAAGCATTTCAACTTACGAAGAGGCTACCACCAGTATCTGTGAAGAGTACGAGGCGGCCTGAGCTACCTGGGTTTATTAATATCCTCCTATAAAGACATACTAATAGTCAGATAGCCAACTTGATTTTTTTCTTCACTTACATCTTTAGAAAAATGGCTTCCAAATGCCCTATGAACTCTGAAAGTATTACTCAATACTCACCATATTCCACGAAACTCCTCCCAGTGTTGTGTGGTCCAGACTAAGTGGTGTAATTTTGGTCAGCTTCATATCTAAGGGCAATCTAAATCTAAGGGCAAGGAGGTGTATGTCTGCTCAAGCTCAGTTGTGTGTGTGTACGCAAACGTCAATTATTTTACTATAATTGCATTGTTTCCTTCACCTTTATAGCCCCAACTTCCTCCTTATCACATTGAAGTGCCTACCTCTACCTAATTGCTGTGTGAGAGGTGCCAGTAATTCAGATACTTCGACACGGGTGGTTCTCGCAAAGTAGTATTAGCTTGTTTACTTGATATACTGAATATTGAGGTTCAAATCACAAGTCATTCATAAATTTGTTATTAATTCAAACGTCTCGGCTGCTATTCAGCTAGCCATCATCAGTGAAATAAAAAGATGCCGTAACTGATCGAAATGGTGTTGTAACTAAGGTAAAGCTAATTAACATGTTTGATACTGTGAACACCTCAAGCTATGATGCTCTAGACCCCAGATTTGTCAGCTGTGACAGCATTCTAATGCTTGATGTTCAGTTTTTATCACATTCAAATCCTAAAGTCTTGCAGAGTTGTATCACGAAACACAGCTGGTTTCGAGTCAGAGTTTTTTTTTTGCGTACACCTTCACCGACAGTCCTGACCACGGATAATTGTGAATTTCATCACTTCGTCTGGCATACAATTGAGATAGGTCTTCGACATGGCACTTTCCACTTGCCTTTCTGATTTGAGTCTCAATGGGACTATACAGATATTTTGGTCTCCCAGATCGTACAATCCTTTAGGATCCACAATGGTGGAGTATGACACTTAGGGTTTCCCCATTTTAAACCGATTTCCCATTGTTTTTTTTCTCCAGGGTACCCTAATCCAATCAGTAGAATCAACCTCCTTCGCAAGCCTGAGCTAACTCAGTATAAATGATACACTACACAATAAATTTACTGTGCCTGTTCTTTCTCTCCTGTAAACCCACGTTTTGATAGCTACCTCAGGTAGTACTGGACAGTACAGAGCTGTCTACTGGAATATGGTGGCTGCAACCTTTGTAGTGCACCACTTAACCCCAAGTTACTACAGACCAGTACAACAATTTTTTTTAATTTTTAACCCCAAGTTACTACAGACCAGTAGTACAGCATGTTATTGGTGAGCGAGACACTTACAGGGGTAACACAATTGAAAATCTGGGATGTTTGTTTATTTATATATGTTTGGACGTATATATGTCATTTTGTACTTTGACCCTCCGTATTTTTGTGTTCGCTCGGCGTTCGACCCCGTCCCAAACTTCACTAAACAGAATCGTCTGGTTTAGCGACCATTACCCGTATCACCTTAGAAATTGAATTGTTTACCACTTTGAATTGTTTTGCGGGTGCAGTTAAAACTCAAAAACTTATGGGAGCTCCATTTCTATTCGAGTTAGTGGCTGTGGTAAGTTGATACGCTATTTGTCACGGTTATAAAATATAAATTCATTGTCCACTAGACTAACCACGAAGGTAAGTCTTGCCTAGGTATGTTCAGTTGTGTGAAAGTATTGTGCTTACAATACTACTGATGTCAAATCACTGAAGGAAGTAATTTTTGTGTTGGTACATCAAGTGAACAAGTGTGTGTGAAGGTGCCGTGTGTTACAAGGACTGCTTAGCTGATGAAAAATCTTTACCTTTATTGACAGGTTAGGTTTTTGTCTCTCACCTATCAGATTTTTTGCCTTTTTTACAGCTTGTGTACTTATTGAGTTCATTTTCTAACTAAATGGCAACTTTACATTTGGTCCTATATAACCATGGAGGGTGCTATGCCCATAACCACAAACTTCTGAGTTTTGAGCTAGCTAGATAGCCATCACATAACTCTTCATGATAATACAAAGATTAAACATTTTAAAGCATATATTATTGGCGAGCGAGCGTAGCGAGCGAGACACTCACAGGGGTAACACAATTGAAAATCGGGGATGTTTGTTTATTTATATATATGGACGTATGTATGTCATTTTGTACTTTGACCCTCCGTATTTTTGTGTTCGCTTCGCATTCGACCCCGTCCCAAACTTCACTAAACAGAATCCTCTGGTGTAGCGACCATTACCCGTATCACCTTAGAAATTGAATTGTTTACCGCTTTGAATTGTTTTGGGGTGCAAAAACTTACTGGAGCTACATTTCTATTCGAGTTAGTGGGGGTGGTAAGTTAATACGCTATTTGTCACAGTTATAAGCCCTACTCAACAGCATTTATTTTAAAGTTCATTGTCCACTAGACTAACCACGAAGGTAAGTCTTGCCTAGGTATGTTCAGTTGTGTGAAAGTATTGTGCTTACAATACTACTAATGTCAAATCACTGAAGGAAGTAATTTTTGTGTTGGTACATCAAGTGAACAAGTGTATGTGAAGGTGCTGTGTGTTACAAGGACTGCTTAGCTGATGAAAAATCTTTACCTTTATTGACAGGTTAGGTTTTAGTCTCTATCTGATTTTTTGCCTACACAGTTACGTCTTGTGTACTTATTGAGTCCATTTTCTAACTGATAGCATTCAAATGGCAAATTTACATTTGGTCCTATATTGAAGATAACCATTGTAGACTTGTTCAAGGTGTGGCCACTTGTAAAACTATGGAGGGCGCTATGCCCATAACCACAAACTTCTGAGTTTTGAGCTAGCTAGATAGCCATCACACAACTCTTCATGATAATACAAAGATTACACATTTTAAAGCATATATTATGTGTTTATAATTGGTTAAAATATATATTTTAAGTGGTTAATATGGAGTTAAGATATATAAGTTAATATGGACAGTTAAGATAGTTATTTAAATACAATAGTGTATTTGCTCTTGTGGTATTGCTGCTGTCTACAAAAAAAAGTGCATCATATCATAACAGCTACAGGTTAAACCATGATGACTTACCTATTTCTTTTTCTTCTTCTTCTTTTTTTCTGTATTAAAATGAAGTAAATTATGAGAATTTTAATACTATATAGCTATCTACTCACTTTATTATTTAAAACTTTTTTTATTTCCTGAGCCACTGGGGGCTCAGGAATCACATCCTTTTGTCTTTGTCTTCCATTCTAACACAATTATATCACAACTGATACAATTCTTCTCCTAAATAATCTACTCACTTGTTCTGCCATAGGCTCCTGTTCCGGTTCCATTGTTAATTAAAGCAGGTGACAAATCTAACCACTAAGTAGCTACTGATCATGCGCAAACTACACAAAACCGATGGTAGTCGCGCCGAGACCATTTCTCCCGCCTTTTACTCTTTGCACGTACTGCGCAGCTATTTTTCTGAGTTGTATAAAAACCAAATAAACTGAGCACCCCGCTATTTTCAGCTGGGCCAGCTCGCTCGCCATTTGCGCTATTCGAGCGCACCACTAGTAATTATATATATATAAAATTTATGGGCTTGATTTGGTAAGGGGTAGGTGATATCTTTGAATTTGTCAGGACAGAATTCCCTAATTTTTTGGTAGAGGTACCACTGCCGGTTTAAAGAAAGTCCAGATGGTATCAAAGTCTCAGGCTGTTCACTAAAAGTGACTGGTGAGCTCGAACTTCTCAGAAGGTCGATGCTTATCTCATCAGAGTCGGCCGTTTCTTTGCAGAATACCATTCCAGGAGAGCTAGCACAAAATCTTAGGTGATTTGGGAGCTGTACTTACGGTCAGCAGCTGGTCTTCTGAAACAAGTAGCATATTCCACATTTACCCAACTTTGGCGTCAGCTTCTTCCTAACGTGTTGGTAATGAAGCCAATGAGCGACCTCTGCTGGATTTGCCAGCATTAGAGCCCTTTCCTATATCGAAAGCTTCATCGATGAGGTAGTTTATGTGGCGAAGTATGGCCTCGCAACAAACCCCAAAAATGGCACACTTCCTGGGAGTTTATACAACCCGTACGCGTTTTGACTTAATTTTACAAGTGGTCGGTTTTCTCATAGCAGGTCACAGTGACCCGCTATGAGAAAACCGACCACTTGTGAAAAAAAATAAAAATTGAGATTTTAGTGTTACGTTATAGAGATTTTTTACTGAATAAAATGATACCTTTTTTACGTTGTTCCGCTCTTTTTCGGCGAAGATACGGCTGAAAACGCTACACGAAGTCTTAGTTACAGCTCGGCGTTTGTTTTGAGTTATAGCGCTACAAAGATAATCGAAGTTACGTCCGTATACGGTCCGTGTTATTGCATCATGCCCCATTTTTGCCGGTAAATTTTTGCCACGTGGGTAAGAGAATGAGCTTGTTTACATGACTACCAAGAAGAAGGAGGAGCTAAGCCAAGAAGAAATGAGTATATTTGAACGGAGAAAGTGTATCCTAACGCGGCAGAGGTAAGTGGAAGAGTTTAGAATAATTAGCTTGACTTTAAACCTTACTATTCTTAGAGGTGCCGCTAATGGTAGCGGTATAGGCGTACACAGGTCCAGGCTGAAGAGGATTGTTTGGGTAAAAAACTTGCTGCGCCATGTCAAAGCTGTAGTGGGCAACGTGAGACTTTGAACTTGGAGGAATTTTAATAACATATATTATATGTTTATAAGTGGTTAAAATATATATTTATAAGTGGTTAATATGAACAGTTAAGATAAATAAGTTATTTAAATACTATGACGTATTTGCTCTTCTGATGGTGGTATTGCTGTCTACAAAAAAAAGTGCATATCATAACAGCTACAGGTTAAACCATAATGACTTACCTATTTCTTTTTCTTCTTCTTTTTTTCTGTATTAAAATGAAGTAAATCGTGAGAATTTTAATACTATATATCTACTCACTTTATTGTTTACAACTTGTTTTATTTCCTGAGCCACTGGCAGCTCAGTCTTCTCTTCCTTCTGTCTTCCATTCTAACACAATTATATCACACATATATCTTGCAGCTGATCTGAGGAGACAGCTCGGAGACATATTATGCTAGCAGATAGCCAGTCCTCACTGATACAATTCTTCTCCTAAATAAATCTACTCACTTGTTCAGCCTTGCCGGTTGTCTCCATTGGTTCCATTATTAACAATACTGATAGCAGGTGACAAATCTAACCGCTAAGTAGCTACTGATCATGCGCAAACTACACGAAACTGGTGGTAGTCGCGCCGAGAACATTTCTCCCGCCTTTTTGGCGAGCTCGCGTAGCGAGCGAGACACTTACAGTAGTAACACAATTGAAAATCGGGGATGTTTGTTTATTTATATATATGGACGTACGTATGTCATTTTGTACTTTGACCCTCCGTATTTTTGTGTTCGCTCAGCGTTCGACCTCGTCCCAAACTTCACTAAAAAGAATCCTCCGGTTTAGCGACCATTGCCTGTATATCGCCTTAGAAATTGAATTTTGTACGGCTTTGAATTGTTTTGCGGGTGCAGTTAACCGATTAACGCCGGAAATTAAATTCGCGATTACGTGCGCGTACTCCGAAATTGTTTACAAGAAATCGTGACCGTCACCTCGAGGCTTGAACCGCCTGAGCTTTTTCTTGTCTAGAGGCAATACGCTTCGAAGTAACCGACGGCGATGTATTAACTGATTGAAGCTAAAGCCTTCCTCTACCCGCGGGCTAAGTTTAGTTTAGTTTCTAGGCGTTTGAAGTGTATGAAGTGCGCACTCATTGGAAACTACAAGCTTCAAGGTAAGTATACCATTGTTAGCATCAGTATTGTAAAAGTTTAGGCTAAGACCTCATGTTTCATAGCTATATATTGTTGTTTTAAATGTTCACCAGCCGCTTGCTTTGAAATAATTCAGCAACTATGGATTTTGGCTGTTTATTTTTTTTTTGTGTGAGCCATATACTAGAATAATATAATATTATAACATAACAAGCAATTATATAGACTACTGTGTTTGCAATTCTAGGATTTTTTCTGATAATACTATGAAGCAGTCTGATTGAACTCCCATGGTGACAAAGCCACACCCCATAATCACCTCTGTACCGTACCATGATGTGTCTGTTGTTACTGTTCTTGACATAGATTGCACTTCCTTCTCTTCATACCTGAGAAACTTTCTCCTAAGAAATCCATTTTATGGGCACCTTCAAGTAGTGAGAACTGGGAGGAAGAAAGTCTGTATCCTCATGCAATAATAACTTGACCTTTTTGTGGTTAGTGTTGTTCAAAATCTATATAACCCTCTGTGTATGAACAAACGAAGCTAAAATAGCTTGCCTTTTTCAACCTTTACTTCCTCCAGGTCATCAAATTCTTCATGGCTGCCCTCCATGAAGACTTCTTGGCCACGGACCTCTACACCTGAGAAGTCTTCTCCCTTATTCTATCTCTATTTCTTTGAGATCATAAAATTCTTCATCACTGCCCTCTATGAAGACTTCTTGGCTGTCTTTAAATTTTATTGACAAGTTTATATCATATTAATAATTGATAAATATTTTTGTCTATTAGTTATAGCTATTCATATTTTTTTTTTTTAACTTTGATTTTCTTTATACACAAACAGTGCTACAATTTCAATCTACAAATAATAAAAAAATTTCTATGGTAAGGGTCATTAAAACCTTGCCTCCCTTACACTTACATCACAGGAGAATCGCTACGGCGTTGTGGGAGCTCTTGAAACACTTGCGATTGCTGCTGGTAGCTAATTGAAGCGGGTACTATGGCGGTTACGCAAAAATGCGTAACCCGCGCTGTGAAGCACCCTCGTGCTTGACGCAGAAACGCGTAATTCGGCGATAATCGGTTAAAACTCAAAAACTTATGGGATCTCCATTTCTATTCGAGTTAGTGGCGGTGGTAAGTTAATACGCTATTGTGTGTTACAACTATTAAGAATATCACAAAGAAAATTTTAAATAACGTGATTTGATTTTGTTGCTTCGTTTTCAATTCAAACTGTTGCGGGAGCGGTTACTATGACATTGAAACCCCTTTACCGCATACGTAATTTAAAAACTCGACTTTATTTTAGTAGCTTGAGTGTTAGTTGTTAAAATCAAATTTAACAATAGTGTAGTTTAAGGCTCGCTCGCCATTTGTACTCAAGTACACCACTAGTTATTATTAGTTTTTTAATTTATTTAATTTTAACACCGCATGCAACAGGTATGTAACTGGATATTGAACTTGGCACTCATTACCATTATTTTCAATTAAATAATTAACATTTTAATCAAGTAATTTGAATTATTATTTCCAGCTGTTTCAATTCACGTATTTCCTTAACCCTCTCACCGGCAGATAAAATTAAGTTAATTCCATTTTTCCAGATTAGTAATGTTTAAATTAAGACTTCAAAAAAGTACCTAGCAACCATGTGAAAGTACATGTATTGGTCAACAAATTTTGGTTGTCTAGCAATAAACTACAAAGTTGTTATAGTGACCACAACGTTACTGTTTCTAAACAACGCGATGTGTATGCAGTTTACAACATTAGCAATTGTTTTGTGCATGAATAGATGTTTATTACTTCTTTTTTATTTTTTATTTTTACTTTTATTATAAGCAGCTATTTCAGCCAGCAATGCTGTTGACCCCCGCCAAACACCCCAGGGAGGTGTGACTGCAAGCTTGGCAAAAAACAACAAAATGATAATATAAGTATATGGATATGAAACAAAAAACAAAAATACTGTAGGCAAGACTTTAGAAATAATATACAAAAGATTTGAATATGATACACAATTGAAGCAAATGTTAGTAAATAAGGTTTACTGCGGAAATGAGAACAAATGAAATTGTTGAATCAAAGAAAAATATACATCTCTCTTATTTCTTCCCTTACCTCTATGATTATTAGGTTGAACATAACTTTCTAAAGCATATTTAGAATGCATGCCTCAAAAAAAACAAACACCAGTTCGCCGACCCATATTGTAATAAGACTGTAGCTGATCTCCCCTATCCACACCACCCATAAACTGTTGATAATGTACAAGACTAGGGGGACACTGACATTCAACACGACTACCATATTTTTCAGTCCTCAGTACTGTCCTCAGTCTTCAGTTACAAATACTGGTTGCCGGCTGCTCACCCAGGTCGTGGTCTTGGTAGTTCAGACCTCTGGGGTGCCAGCATTCAAGTCTTCTGATCCACTCACTCTCCTTGGCATTGAGGCTATTCTGGTCACACAGTTCTAATATTGTGACAGCTGCATCCGACAGGCTGTGGTTGGGGGCACCGTAATGTTGGTAAACGGACAGCCTTTTCTGACTTATCGCTGCCCTGTGGCCCTGTGTATTGTCCTTAAGTATTGCTTTTTAACAGTCAAATTTACTTCTGACTCAGCTGTATTTAATCCAAAGCTGGCTGGTTTCTCTTATAGGTATGAAACATCAACTCCAAAGATTTGTGTGCATTCGAATATAGTATCAGGCAACATTCTGCCATGTGCCGATGCTGATATGACATGTACATACCTGATATCTATGCCATTTACCTTTCAATATTGTTTGTGTAGCAATGGCATTGGGACACTATAATTACAACTTGGTGTAAATTTTGAATTCTGTTGATCTTTTATGATCTGCAAATATTTTGAGGAATGAGAAATGTATAGAAAGTATAGAATAGTTTCCTTCTAATACACTGATGAACTGTGAATGGTTACTGAAAAAAGAGAGCATAGAATAGGATTTGATGGTGATTAGGCTGTGCTAGTGTTTTCAAGTATCCTGCTATTGCAGTCTTATTGTTGATCCACTTAAATATTTGAGATTATAAGTAGTTGCTATTTAACTAAGCTTTAAGGCCTCATATTAAACACTTCAACTTTTCCCCTTAACATCTCAAGATTTAGATGTTAGATTAATATTACAGATTGTCAGAGACTTATATAACTCAACAATTGTTTATATCATTATTTGATTTTTTTTATTATTCAATGTTAGTATGTATCATGTTAGTTTTTAATGTAATAATGTGAGATTAATTGTGTTGTTGTTTCCCACCTCATTTAACTTTTTGTATTAGTGTAAAACATTTTTTTGTTAATTTTTTTTTTGTAATTGTAAATTGTTAGTGGTGTGATTCTTGCTCTTACAACCAATGTGAATAAAGTGGAATAAATCTATTGTCGTATGCAAGAACTTAATTTTTGAATTATTTGGAAAATAGTTCAGTAAATCAGTTTATCTAAAGAAGATGAAGTTGCGGAGGAAAATAATTTTATATTTCATTATTTTAACTTGTACTGTTTTTATTTTTTTATTTTTATTTATTTTTTTAAATTTTTTTAATTTTTATATTAACCTTTCAGTTGCTGTTTAGTGTCACATTAATGCGAAATAATCTCCCAATGTGCTTAGAATTAATCATTTACTTTCTCTGCTCAAGAAGATTCTAGAGCATTTAAGGAAAAAAAAATTCAAGAGAACTATAATGATATTGTCGGGGTCAAACCAGACAGAAGCTTCACACAGTAGCCAATCTGCAATTGTTTACTTTTATTGTTTTTGTCAGTTTTGCCATTTTACCGATAATATTATGTTTAAGTTATATTCTACATAGACTTGAATTTAATTCTGGGCGAAGCTCATATTCTCTACTGCTCAGGTTATATACCAGACCTGGTCCTTCAGTTTCAATTACCCTTGTCTGGGAGTTACAGCTATGATCGAAGACTATTCAATTGTCAATGATGGAATATGATGAAATTATCGGTGATCACTAGTTTTGTGATTTGAATGATTGAAATGGTTTCTATCTTGGAAGTAATTTTTTTACAACTGAGAAGATTGAAGGCCAGAGCTAGAGTAAAAGCGAGAGCTACTCTGGTAACTTAACCTCAGGTAGCCATAGCTCTAGTAATGCAGAACTTAAATTTGGCGTAAGATTGCCTTGGCTCTCTAAACAGAACGTAATCACTCTAGACCAAAGGTTAATATTTATTAATTTCTTTATAATTTATTTCTTCATTCCTCTTATTCCGTTGTACACCATTTTTTTTCTATATTGTAATCATTTCCCACTCCCTTGGTATATTTTTATCAATATCAAATATTTTTTTGTTTACATTTTTAGCGTGTATTAATTTTACTAACTGTACTTGTAATTTTTGTTAAAATGTTTCTATATATTATTGTAATTCACCAAAATTGTCTGCTTTTTGTTTTTTTATGAAATAATTTTTGTTTAATAATGTACACTTTATATTGTTTCTCGTTCCCTTTTTTTTTTAATTTGGCTTTTTGTTGTTAAAGTATTACTTTGGAACTTGCTCGGTGAGCATGTCATCTGAATTATTGATGGGCAGGATTTGGGTGGGAAGTCAAGATTTATATAACAGTCAGGCGCTGCCTCAGAGGGAACTGACAGTTTTAGGGTCTTGAAGTATTAATCAAGCCATCATTGTTTAGTTTTTAAAGTTCACTATTAGTTCACTTATATTACTACTATATTGTTGCAATAGCAAATTTTCTCGTTCTAATTAATTACAACTTAACAGTGTAGGCTATTAGAATGAGAAATTTACTGTTATAATTATTTCTGTCGAGTTTTTCATTAATACATGTATCACAAAATATTCATAAATTCTCAATTTGTATTTGTGTTTTTCCCAGTGAATGTTTATTTTTGTTCATCAATTTTCGTTGTTTTATTATTAGTAGTGCTATATTTTGTTAGTTTAACTGTATATTAATATTTGTGTATGTAAGCAATTGGTCAGTATTCTGATTAACAGAACAGTTATTTATTCATTTATTTTTTATTATACTCACTATTTATAATTTGAGTTTATATGTACTCTCTGGCTTTCTGTGGTGTGACATCCCAACATCTGTATTCTGTGATAATGTTAGAGGGTTTGCTTTAAAGCAGTCAGGAACAGTGTAACAATATAAGAATTAGTTGTTTACCAACAGGAAAAGTGGCATCTGGCAGTATGATTTCTTTCTTACCACTACTTCTTTGTGGACAGTAGTTTGTAGTAGGACTGGTAACTCACTGGGTGTAAAATAGGCTGTAATGAATACAATGTTAAAACAGTTTGAAACCACCCAGTAGTATATTAATTTAAACACTTCAAAGTATTTGGTTAAGTTTCGGACCTCACTGATAGGTTAGCTGTCGCTTCTCTCATGTATGTCTTCCTCTGTTAGAAACCAAAGTCGCCACTATGTACTGGGTTTCAACAGAGAGGAATGTTTCGTATCTGAAAATATCCACTTCTTAACTATCTGACCCTACACTTGACAATGACTCACCAGATTATCCACACTTAATGCGCATGACAACCACTTTTATTGTGTGTAAACTTGACTGTAACGTGGTATTAACAAAGTTCTTGAAATAGCTAGCAATGGCTGTGAGTTCAAACTCTAGCTTAAATAAGCCACCACAGTCTTGCCACTTGGACTACCTTTTGGATAGAATACTTGATGGGCCATGTCAAAGCTGTAGTGGGCAGCAATGTTCTGAGTGTTGGGAGCAAATGAAACATTGTGAGGGGAAGGGTCAAAGGAGCTATTTGAGATAAACGCTTTGTGACAAGATGCCTTGGCTTTATTTATACACTGATCTAAAATGACTTCTAGGAAGAAGATCGCTATAACTTGCATGGTCCTTTGTAGAATCTTTTGAACTTACTTGTTTTGTAATGTTTCTTATAATGATCACTGTAATAGTATATCTTGCATGATTCTAACGTGACTCTTACCTGATTCTTATGAAACTTGCAAAAAAATCTTGCAAGTACATATTTTTTAATGCTTCAACCTTGCAAGGATCTTTTGTGAATCTTGCTGATGAATTGTGTACTACTTAGAATATTGAAGGTGAAGCAAAATTCAGTCACAATTTCACATTATAAAGTTTCCACTCCAAACACTTAATAGCATATAAATTAAGACGTGTTTTCCTTTAGAATCCTGGCATTTTTTTTTAAGTTCCGAACAAGCTCTCTGGAATTGTACTCAAGGATTCTCTGATGAACACATCTAAGAAAATATATCTAGACATCAGTGCATTTTTTTTTTCACATGTGGTTACTGATCAAAGAATTAATCAACTGTTTTCTTTGGCCGGCACGCCTGATGCTTTTATTAGATTCTAAAACTATCAGTTCCATTCTAGTAAATAGGTTATGCACAAGAAACCTTTCATATGATGAATAATTTTTCCCATTCATTTTCCTGATGTCTGCTCCAATATTTTTTTTCATTTTCATTTATAATATCAAGGTTTTAAACAAAAACTGTGTGCTTACCACTAAAATGGATACATTCAACATGCTCTATCCTCTATAGAAGTCCTGCTCAAGGGGTAACATATTTAATTCCTCCACCTATTTGGAGCAAAGTAAATTAAGATTTGTAGTTAAAAAATATGTCTTAGTTTCTTTTTCTTCATAAATTATCTCGTAAAACATGTGTATGCTGCTTCTGTTCAATAATCCTCTTCATCAAACTTTTTTTTGCTTGTTTTAAACTCCTTTACTTTTTCTCAACTTCCATTATTCTAGTGAAGCATTGTGCTGTTTTTATTCTGCCCAGAGCAGTTGTCAGCGTGTATAAATACTTCCTTTTCTCCAAGACCATGGTGTTTAAAAAAGTAATGAAGCTGGCTGACAACTACATTCGATCCTTTACCACATGAACCTGCCTCGTCAGTTAAAAAATTCACCTGTCTTGGAATTGCTTCCAACAAAAACGCTACACTTCCTTGGTGTCAAGAAATACACTGGACCTGGCTGCATCGGATCTGAAGGAAAATGTACCTGCTGTGCATAATCAAAGGAATAGTGAGCCTTGAGGTTATTTGAATTTGAAAGAATACACGAAAAGTGGGGGAGCCGTAAATCCATTGGAAGTCGTGAAAAACTCTCTGACGCTTGTCTTGCAGTCACTGCAAGTGGTCTGATAAAGAGATCTTTCATTCTGGACAATAGCAAGATGTTCTTCTGCAGCCTTGATTGTATCACACTTCTCACCATCTGGCTGATTGGCCACACGCATAATCGCGGTGCTATTTCGTTGACATTGCCAACACAGATCTGACATTGGCTTTCATTAATAAGATGACAGATGGGACAAGAGCTTTCCAAAGCTTTAGATTTATGGTGAAAAGATGGACTAGCTGCTAAATTTGATTCAACAATGTATTGTTGGTTAAGTTCCTGATAAAATACAATTGCGAAATGAATAAATTGACAGATAAGTGGTGATTAACTATTTTTTACAGGTGAATGCGTTGTGACCCCTGCCTTATGCAAAGTCTACGTTTGCTTGTTGTTGTTTTTTATTGTTTTTTTATTGTTTTGTTTTTGTTTTTATTGTTGTTGTTAGTTTTTTTTTTTTTTTTTTTTTTTTTTTTTTTTTTTTTTTTTTTTTTTTTTTTTTTTTTTTTTTTTTTTTTTTTTTTTTTTTTTTTTTTTTGTTGGTTTTTTTTTGGAGGAGGTGGTGAGTGTGACACTGACATTGGGCTTGCTAAAGGGCTATCTTCCAGTACATAAGGTTAGGGTGAGTTGTGTGAACAGAACTCTTCTGTGAGCCGTGGACAAACTATCTTTTGCAAAATGTGGGGAGAACTCTCTAATTTTGTTGACAAGATATCGTTGTCGTTTCGGTGATAAACCAGCTGTCACTAATGGTAATGAACCAATTAAAACTCCAGTGTTACGGTAGGAAACTTCAAAATATTTTCTTTCACTTCAGTTAAATCAGCTCTTTCTCGTACATAATCACAACTAGATGCATTTCTATTGCTCTGAGATGGATGACAGCAGGTTCACGTCTGAACTCTTGAAACCAGGAATGTGTCCAGGGAGCAAAATTGCATTGGAATCTATTAAGGTAAGACGTTACAAGTACTTAAGACTATAGCATGAATTTTACTTCTCCATTTATCTCATTCAGACTTATCCTATTGGTCTGTGTCTTCCTTAGTTACCATGCGCACATAATTCAAGACCCCTTACTTTACAACGACACTTCAGGGACTTAAACCGGGACAGTCCAATAGTGTGCAAGAAAAGGAATGTATTGATGTAAATTCACTGCCCAACATGGTAAAAAAAACTGAATATGCCCTCTGTCGCTGCTTTTTCTCGTGTGTGAAAGTGCTGATCTCAGTGGTTGTCATCAATTGACTCATAACTACTAAGTATGATGAAGTTCATTCATTTGTACACATGCTTTCCTGTAGTGATCGCTAGAAATAGCTTTACTACAGGATGTATCTGTGGAAACAAATTTGCAACCACAGTATTCAAAGTGACTTCTTCTATGGACTTGCCCTCTGCCAAATCTTCTTTTCTTACATCATTGAGTACGGTTCATCGCTACTGTTGTATAGCACTAGAGACAATAGCACTAGTGATGTGGTCATAATCTATCTGGATCTTGTCTGTGTCCTCACTATCGCTACTGTTACTATCAGATGTCCCTTCAACTTGGTTAATTGTGTATTTTTTTTTTTGAAATGTATTACTTTTCTCATAATCTTAAGTAGATAATCTGTACTGTTAGATAATAACCTTAGTAGTTATTTGAATATAAAAATGGATTTCCCTTTCCCTTGATGTTTGTTATTTCTTCTTTTCTTTTTTTCTGTAATAAAGTTTGGTGAGCCATGAGAATGTTACTAGGACAAGGTATTGTTACTCACTTTGTTGTCTTTATTGTTGTGCAATTCTTGTTGTTTATCTGGTGGAGGCTCAGCATTTTCTTCCTCAGCTCAGCCCTTCCTCTATTTTCTCTCCAGTTAGTTATTCCAAATCTTCTGCCTCTTCCATTCCTGCTGTTTCCTCTTCCTCTTCCTGCACCACTACTTCTGCTTCCTGCACCAACACTTCCGCTTCTGGCACCAATGCTTCCTCTTCCTGTACCACCTTCCGGCGCCACTGCTTCTGCTTCCTGCATCACCCCTTCCTCTTCCGGCGCCACTGCTTCTGCTTCCTGCACCACTGCTTCTGCTTCCTGCACCACTGCTTCTGCTTCCTGCACCACCCCTTCCTCTTCCTGCACCACTGCTTCTGCTTCCTGCATCACCCCTTCCTCTTCCTGCACCACTGCTTCTGCTTCCTGCATCACCCCTTCCTCTTCCTGCACCACTGCTTCTGCTTCCTGCACCACCCCTTCCTCTTCCTGCACCACTGCTTCTGCTTCCTGCATCACCTCTTCCTCTTCCTGCACCACCCCTTCCTCGGTGCCAGAACAGTTGCCAGGCTTCTTCCCATCCCCCTCGGCCACAACCCCATGGCTGCCACTAGTTGTTGAAGGTCCTGCCCCCTCCTGGCTTAGCAGTATTTCCTCCACCAAAGCCTTAACCCTCCTATCGAAGTCCGTTGTTGCGGCTTCTGTGGTAGCATCCCCTAGGGGGCCTTCGGAAAAACTGGGAAGGGGCTCCCCACTGCTTCCCTTCGTCCTCTTCCTCCTCTTCGAACTGCCCGACCTGTCAGACATTGCAATTAAGTTCAGTTTTGTTCACGCTTCTACTTCTCGTGGCAGCGATGGACGCACTTACACACACGTGTACACTCTATTTATGACTCACCTACTGCACGTGGCCCATGCTGCCATGCGCGGCCATATGCCTTACCCGACCCCTTACTATGGGTACTTTAAACGATCTCAGTGGTTGTCATCAATTGACTCATAACTACTATACTAAGTATGATGAAGTTCACTCATTTGTACACATGCTTTTCTGTAGTGATCGCTAGAAATAGCTTTACTACAGGATGTATCTGTGGAAACAAATTTGCAACCACAGTATTCAAAGTGACTTCTTCTATGGACTTGCCCTCTGCCAAATCTTCTTCCCTTACATCATTGAGTACGGTTCATCTGTACTGTTGTTGTATAGCACTAGAGACAATAGCACTAGTGATGTGGTCATAATCTATCTGGATCTTGTCTGTGTCCTCACTATCGCTACTGTTACTATCAGATGTCCTTTCAACTTGGTTAATTGTGTATTTATTTATTTTTAATGTATTACTTTTCTCATAATCTTAAGTAGATAATCTGTACGGTTAGATAAGAACCTTAGTAGTTATTTGAATATAAAGCAGGGATTTTTTTAGAAAAATTGCTAAGGGGGGGCAAAATAGAGATTTTTGTTAGCAAGGGGGGGCATGCATGTGTCATGAAATTTCATTTCAAATGCTCAAGGGGGGGCACAAAATCCTCTAGGGGGGGCGAATGCCCCCCCCTGCCCCCCCCTAAAAAAAACCCTGAAAAGATGGATTTTCCTTTCCCTTGATGTTTGTTATTTCTTCTTTTCTTTTTTTCTGTAATACAGTTTGGTGAGCCATGAGAATGTTGCTAGGTATTTCTACTCACTTTGCTGTCTTTATTGTTGTGCAATTCTTGTTGTTTATCTGGTGGAGGCTCAGCATTTTCTTCCTCAGCTCAGCCCTTCCTCTATTTTCTCTCCAGTTAGTTATTCCAAATCTTCTGCCTCTTCCATTCCTGCTGTTTCCTCTTCCTCTTCCTGCACCACAACTTCCTCTTCCGGCACCAACACTTCAGCTTCCGGCACCAAAGCTTCCTCTTCCTGTACCACCTCTTCCGGCACCACTGCTTCTGCTTCCTGAACCACCCCTTCCTCTTCCTGCACTGTCTTTGTGTTCAGCACCCATGGTTGTTTCAATAACGGGTTCTGTCATGGTACTGGTGTCCACACTTCTACTCTCAAAAAAAAAAAGAGAGTAAATTATCTTGCTATGGTAATACTCTAATGACTGATTACACATTTTAAAGCATATATTATATATGTTTATAAGTGGTTAAAATATATATTTATAAGTGGTTAATATGGACAGTTAAGATAGATAAGTTAATATGGACTGTTAAGATAAATAAGTTATTTAAATACTATGACGTATTTGCTCTTCTGTTGGTATTGCTGTCTACAAAAAAGTGCATCATATAACAGCTACCGGTTAAACCATAATGACTTACCTATTTCTTTTTCTTCTTCTTCTTTTTTTCTGTATTAAAATATAGTAAATCATGAGAATTTTAATACTATAATATATCTACTCACTTTATTGTTTGAAATTTGTTTTATTTGCTGAGCCACTGGCGGCGGCTCAGTCTTCTCTTCCTTTTGTCTTTGTCTTCCATTCTAACACAATATATCACAACTGATACAATTCTTCTCCTAAATAAATCTACTCACTTGTTCTGCCATTGGTTCTGGTTCCATTATTAAAGCAGGTGACAAATCTAACCGCTAAGTAGCTACTGATCATGCGCAAACTACACAAAACCGATGGTAGTCTCGCCGAGAACATTTCTCCCGCCTTTTACTGTTGCACGTACTGCGTAGCGATTTTTCTGAGTTGTATAAAAACCAAGTAAACTGAGAACCCGCCTCATTGCTGCCTGGATACGAGATTCCTAAAGCAATTGCGGTGTGGATTAGGCGAACTAAGGCTAATAGTTAAGATAGAGAAGTTATTTAAATATATATTTATAGCTAATAAGTTATTTAAATACTATAATGTATTTGGATTTCTGGTATTGCTGTCTACAAAAAAAAGTGCATCATATCATAACAGCTACAGGTTAAACCATAATGACTTACCCATTTCTTTTTCTTCTTTTTTTCTGTATTAAAAATGAAGTAAATTATGAGAATTTTAATACTATATATCTACTCACTTTATTGATTAAAACTTTTTTATTTGCTGAGCCACTGGCAGCTCAGTCTTCTCTTCGGTCTGTCTTCCATTCTAACACAATTATATCACAACATACAATTCTTCTCCTAAATAAAGCTACTCACTTGTTCTGCCATTGGTTCTGGTTCCATTATTAACAATACTGATAGCAGGTGACAAATCTAACTGCTAAGTAGCTACTGATCATGCGCAAACTACACAAAACCGATGGTAGTCGCGCCGAGAACATTTCTCCCGCCTTTTACTGTTGCACGTACTGCGCAGCGATTTTTCTGAATTGTATAAAAACCAAGTAAACTGAGCACCCACGTCATTGCTACCTGGATACGAGATTCCTAAAGCAATTGCGGTGTGGATTAGGCGAACTAAGGCTAAGTTCTAACACAATAACAATACTTAGTTTTATGTTACCTAACTGTCAGGCTCGCTCGCCATTTGTGCTCAAGCACACCACTAGTTTAAATACTATTACATATTTGGACTTCTGGTATTGCTGTCTACAAAAAAAAGTGCATCATATCATAACAGCTACAGGTTAAACCATAATGACTTACCTATTTCTTTTTCTTCTTCTTTCTTTCTGTATTAAAATGAAGTAAATTATGAGAATTTTAAAACTATATATCTACTCATGGTCCTGATGAGGTTGAAGGCCTCCACACATGCTAGGTGCTGCAGCTTTTGTGCGATGATCCCTTTGCCTTATTCTTTCCTTCAGCTTGTGAGCTTTACGCTCACGATCCTTTTCAAGATATATTTTGTATTCTCTTGGTCCTTCTTTAAATTAGCTCTCCTTTTAGCCTGTCTAATTCTGGCCTCATCTTCTATGTCAGAACGAAATGATTGCAGTATTGTGCGATAGAGATGTGTTCCGAAAGAGACAGAATCTTGCGGAATCTGAAATGTATCAATATTTTATGCATTTGACTCTAACAGGTTGCAATTAGTAAACTACATGTATGGTGCAGCATCACAGGTTTGGCCACAAGACACTGAATGAGTAGCTGATGGCTTTTGCTGTATGGACTGTTGTTCTTCAGTACAAAATTTCTGCATTTTAGTTACAATTAGCTAATTGGCGAGCGAGCGTAGCGAGCGAGACACTTACAGGGGTAAAAATGAAAAAATCGGAGATGTTTATTTGTATATATGTATGGACGTACGTAAGGCATTTTTGTACTTTGACCCTCGCGTTTTTGTGTTAGTTCGGTTGTCGACCCCGTCCCAAACTTCACTAAACAGAATCCTCTGTTTATCGATCAGTACCCGTATCATCCTAGAAATTGAATTGTTTACCTTTTTGAATTCTTTTACTGGTGCAGTTAAAACGAGAAAACTTACATGACTTCCATTTCTATTCGAGTTAGTGGCTGTGGTAAGTCAATGCGCTCTTTGGCATGGTTATAAGCCATACGCAACAGTATTTACTTGAAAATGCACTGTCCACTAGACTAACCACGAAGGTAAGTCTTGTGTAGGTGTACAACAGCATTTACTGGAAAATTCATTGTCCACTCCATTTTACACGTTTAAGTTGTGTCTGATTTCTAGCCTAATCTTAAGGTTCCGGTATAGTGTTTCACCCACGCATTTTCCTGTGACTAATTAAAGTATTCAGTGGCCAATTCGCACTTTAGTGCTAACAACTTGTGGCTGTGCACCTCTAGGAATAAAAGCAAGCACAGCAGTGGGAATTATTGTGTTGAGACATTTTAAAACTCTGTGTACACAGTAGTTAATACGAATGCAAAAAACAAAACAAAAACAAACAAATAAGTTATTGTGAACTAGGTTCTCTTATGCCACCTTTCTTGAAACGTGGGGCTGCTAGTTCAGCCAACAAAGAATCGAAATAAAATTGTTCTAACTTCCCCATCTCTTGTTCCCACCACTTCCTGTCCCTGTAAATCCGCTGTGTGTGTATGTCCTTGCCAGTCTTCACCACGAAGTCGCACCACTCACAGTCAACACAGTACAGCTGACACTGAACCTG
>WLWD01000504.1_pt1 | contig 61162 bp, 42 predicted proteins | sample 6712731 | NCBI WGS metagenome assembly WLWD01 (sample SAMN12718690, study PRJNA576275) | sponge metagenome | isolation source: marine sponge | host: Mycale hentscheli | place: New Zealand: South Island, Marlborough, Capsize Point | collected 2014-11-01 | reverse complement strand
AATCTACTAAAGTACTTGGGGGGGGGGGGGGGATATTAAATAGTTACAGTAGCTAGGTGTTTACTGCCATGCTTGCAATCACCAAAATTCTTACCCGAGGATGATATGGAACATGTATATGGAAAAAAAAACCAAGAAGAAACAGGTTTTGACTCTGTTTATGTTAAGTTGTTGAATGTGCTTCATTACTACCTTTGATAATGTTTTCAGTCGGTAACAAATTCTAAGTGGGAGGGAATTTATACTAGTAGGAAAGGGACATTCCCTTCCCTAGTCTCGCGTAGCCAGACCTTTTACCAATCGCTACACGGGAAAAGAGTCTGGTAGACTGACATTAAGCAGTTTGTTATTGTTTAGTAAGTGGTTACTGTGGTTCAATTAGTGTGTGTGTAAATGCTTAAATATTTTAAGGCGCGTGACTTGTTCAGATCAGTAGGCAGAGCTCGCTCTGTATTGCCATGAAAAAATGTTGCTTATGCAAAGCTATGCTGGGAAATGCTGCGGGTCAAATTTAATGACACTGATCTTGATTCTTGGGTAGCATTATTCACCGTGGCATATACAATGGCCCGTGAACAAAGCAACAACTGTATCTCACTGCTAAGAAAATCTTCCCAACTGCAGATATCTTAAAAGGCCAGTCCAAGTCACTGCTTTTTAAAGGACGAGTTTGACACAGTTGTTAGAGAGTTGTGTCACAGAAATACAACACACGCAAAAGTTTGAGCAGTCTTACGTCACAGGATATTACGTCACCTATTGTTTGCGGGCTCCCCAATTAGCGAGGGGAACTGAACAAACTGCTCAATGTCAGTGTACCAGACTCTTTTCCCATGTAACAATTAGTAAAGGGTCTGGTTACGCAAGACTACCTCCCCCCTTACTCCTGAAAAAATCCCAATCATACAATAGTATTGATTCCTCAGACTTATTTTTTGTAGCATATCTGGACTAATGTAACTTTTGCTGTTTAGGCATTTGACAGATCCATCTGGCAAATCTATGTGATTAAAGCATTAGAGCAAGTGCAATTAATATAGTGTTACAGTGTCCATGCACACGTACATTCATTCATACAAAAGTTGAGTAAATGACAGAACTAGATGTATTCCAGAAGTCCTTGATTCTACACCAAGTCTTATCTCTGCATTATCTTTCCTCCACCTAAATTAGTCACATTATTCAGTGCTCCATTCAGACATGGGGCGAAGTACTCTGAAAGTATTTGTGTACTTATGAGTACTTGTAAATTTGTAATAAGTTGGTATTAGTACAAATACCTCAAGTTCATGATGGGTACTTGAATAAGGTACGGGTACATTGGTCTCGTATTTAGGTACCAATTGATGAAGTACATATATGATTAGTTTATGAAACTGAGCTAAATGCAATATGCATTTCATTGGACTTTTGGAAGTTATATCAGGAGAATACTTTCAGAAGTCAAATTAATTGATTCATTTTATAAGGTAAAACAAATTAGTTTCCACGTGTCACCGTCTGTCTTTCAGAATATAAATGAAGGCCACCTAATATCCCAATGGAGCTGGTAAAGAAGCTGATATAACATTATTATTATTAACACTTGTAGCAGCAAGTGACAGCTTGCTGAATAAAGTAATTAGACTAGTTACAAGATCTTCAAAGTACTTCAAAAGTACTTAAAAAATTGGAAGTCAGGGACGGATTTAGGGGTGGCTCGACTGGTGTCCTACGAGCCCACTTTTATCTGAAAGAGCCCTCATTACTTTAGCTAGTCTATTTCTTGCCGATAAAAGTATAATACAGACTACTTTTTGTCCCTCGTTGTTTTTCGACCTCCAATAATCGCGATCGTGTAATGAGCGCACCCCTATAGATATGCTGAATCAGGATTATTGCTCTTCGTGATCCTTTTATAATGTAGCAAACCAAGCTGGTAGTATGCCAAAGCTAAGCAAGTATTACATTAATTCCTGATAGAATAGTATTGCATTTGGTGGATATTCAATTTTTCTTCATGGTTGAATTATAGCTATGTCACTACTTTCAATATTAGCTAGAATGTCATTGTAGTTTAATGAAATCAGTTTTTATTTATTTTTCATGATTAACTTACCTATTCACTCCTTTTCACAAAAATATCTTTGTAAACTTGCTTTGATCTTAGTTTTCATTTTTCCTTCCTGAAATGGATTATGTCAGTTCTAGAGACAGTTAGATAATAATGCTAATTCTTGTGTGAATGAATATTACCATAATAGTCTGGTAGGAAATGCAATATATACAACATTTTCCATAAGTAGCTCTCAATGTGTCACCCCTTCTTGAAAAGAGCCCCCCATTAAAAAATCCAAGATCCGCCTCCGGGGAAGTGCTGAGTATTTTAACTAAATTTACCCAAAGATTGGAGTATTTCATGAGTACTTTATAATCTATACTTAAGTGTGCTTAAGCATGGGTACCAAAGTAATCTGCCACATATTGATTCCATTACAAGTCTATAAGAGACTGATCAACTGGATTCCCTCCAAGTCTCAGTGCTACCACTCCTTGTATATGTACTATTGTAACTAAAGCCATCCTTTAATGTATCTCTCAAGTTCTGGATCCAGTGGCTTGGCTGAATGAATATCACCAAATCATAGACTGCTCCTCGTACCTGTTAGCAATTCATTACTATTGTTTGGAATCTTATGGGTGGGAGCCATTTTTCTAATTGTAACCATACCAACCAGAGATCCTCTTCCTGTCTCTTCTCTTTTCTTCTTCCCCCTCTTCATCCTCCTTTCCCTTTGCACCTCCTCCCTCCTTCCGTCCTCTCTCAGATCTAGCTATTTCTGCAGGTAAGGGTTGCTACTGACTCTATTGTGGAACAATGGTAAAATAACTAGCACTATTTTTCACATTGCAGCAACCCACTAATACCATGCTGCAGGAATGTGTGCATTCTATAATACGTTTTTTTTAAATCGATGAATATGTTCACTTATCAAAGAATATAAAATTATATTAATAGAAACTACAAAAGAAATATGGAGACAAAGTTACTAGGAAAAACTAACAAATGAGAAAAGAGCTATCAATACAGCCAAATAAGCTCATGAATTAATAACAGTAAAAAACATGATGTGAAGCAAACTACATAATTATAGGTGTGTGGGTAAGAGAAACAGGCTAAAACATCATATTCACAAGTGTATATAGAAAATTGATCTTGAGTAGCATACAATGCCAGTTGCATTAACTATTGAATATCATTCATTTTTTTTAGTTCTGTTTCATTTGTGGAATTCTGTCTATATAAATATTACATAAAAGAAAATCAAACACATGTCATAATAAGTAATCATTTGCTTGAGTTTCAGGACAGAACTGGCAAATTGCAAGCCTGAACTCACAAAATAAACCTCATGCTAAGATAATCAAATGGCAATATCAAATTATGCCATGCTGCATGTAATGATTGTGCAAATTATACATGCCTGATTAAATAAATACCATTGAGAATAATTTATACTGCTATCATACAACTTATAGTCCTATGGGTTATGCAAGTTGTTTTTAAATTAACTGATAGCTTACTTTTTTTCCGATTGAATTCTGCTTCTTCTTCTACAATAGTATGCACACCCAATCACGGCCACCATTAAGACGATCAAGAAGAAACCAACACCAGTACAGATTACTATTACTATAACCACGTCATTAGACTCTCCAGTGGTTGTCAAGGGTAAGACACACTCTATGGAAGAGCCTCCACTGGCCAGTGTGCAGGAGTCATCCACACTGTAGAGGGCATTTCTAACTCTCAGCAGTGGTCTAGATTGAATCCAACTATCTAGTGCACAGAATGCAGTCTCAGTAGATTGCGGGCTCCCAGTACTGATTACGCCACTGAAAAGAAAAGCTCCTGGGATGGCTTTGCTACAGTTGGGAGTAACTGAGATTGAGATATTGCCAATTATTGCCAAACAACTCATGCATTCAGTGCTGATGACATTAAGCAACTCATTTTGGATGTCTCCAGCTTTAACTTCTGTGTTGTGATGACTATTGATCAAGTTGTCACAATCTGCTTCTAGGACACGAAGTTGAAACTGCATGTTGGCTGAAGTTACGGCACATTCGGGCATAGGACGGTCGCTGGTGACAGGATTGGAATTCAGTGTGAGGGTAACTCTTTCCACATGTGATCTGCCACTTCCATCTTGAGCACGAACTATGCATGAGTAGTTTCCAACATCTTTTCCAGCAAACTGAGAGATAGAAAGTCTTGCAGACACAAATGGGACTTGTTTTGCATTTGATGTAGTCACTGTCACCATTTCTCCTGGTGAAACCCATTCTATGTGAGGAGGAGGCCAACCAAATCCTGAGCAAGTGAGAACATTTCCAGCGTATCCGCTGGGAACAGAAAATGAAGATGTAGAAGTAGTTTGTACTGGTAAAGTTCCAAATATAGAAGCCACAATTGAAGGATCTGCAAAATATAATCATTAGTAAAAACTGTGTTTAGTCCAGTATCATATAAATTACATTGTACTAATAGGATAATTTTTACTGCATTAGTTCCAACATTATTCTGACTGGTGCAAATATACTCTCCAGAATCTGTATATAGCAAGTTTTGGTTCCACTCCAACATCAACTTCGAATTATATTTTCGTGAAGCAACTCCCATAGGAAGTCCACCTAATCTAGACCAGGTAACAGTAGGATTAGGGAATCCCTCACTGAGACAGGAGAAAATAACTCCTGGATCTCCATCTTGTCTGGTTAGGTTTAAACCTTGAGTTGATGATGCCATGGTTATTAAATCTCTAACTTCTATGGTGGGAGAAACTTGAAAAAAGGTACAGATTGAAAATAATTTGAATTATAAAAGTAATCAGAAAGATTATTTACTTACAATTCACATGTAACATAGCAGTGCTTCTAGCTACTCCTCCATATTGTCCAGATACTTCACAGACATAACTGCCAGCATTGCTGGAAGTCACAGACGCCAGGACCAGCTGTTGTGTGTTAGTCAGAACAACTCCATTTCTAGTCCATCTCTGTGTGGTTAGTATGCCACCAGCTGAACAGTTAAATTGGATATTGTCTCCCTCATCTGCTATCAGTATTGCAGGATTCACGGAGGAAGTGGGAGGATCTAAAAATCCAAGGAGGTTACAAGTCATGCTTATAATAAATTAAAATAAACTTTTTTCTCGTGAACTCATAAACATTTTTTTTGTTAATAGCCATTTTTAGAAAACCTATTGCTGAAATGCTTAGACTTTGGGGCCAATCAAATTAAAAAATGAGAAATTAGTCTGTTTGATCAGAAATTAGTGACATTAACATGTAAGTATGCAGGTTGTCAGAATTTTGCAAGGAATGCAGTAGCTGGCAAGTTTAAAATAACAAAACATGGCTACACACCTGGAAAAACAATTTGAACTGAATCACTCTGAGTAGATCCTCCATTAGATATCTTCACAGTGTATGTGCCAAGGACATCATTATTGACATTGTGGATGATTAGGGTTTGTGAAGTTGAAGTAGTTACTGTGGTATGGTGTGAATTTGTATTGGGATCAATTTGTTGTCCATTGAACATCCATGTAATTACTGGTGCATTGCCACCACCTACAAATTCAGCAGTGATGTTGGTGTCAGCTCCCAGTGATGTGTAGACGATTGGTGAGGTTATATATATGGCAAATGCTGCAAACAGTATTATAATTTGAAGAATTTTTCAGGGTAATCATATAAGCTCATTGCTATGTAGAATAAATAGTGAGGAGGTTATTTAACGTGTCATAGCATGACGTTTCTTAGAAGAAAAAAAAGGTTCAGTCCGAGGACATTCGAACAAGTGAATGCACAATGTACGGGACAGACGTACCAAGAGAAAGGAGAGGTCACACCGTTTAACTACTCTTCAAACTAATGGATATCCACAACTAACCATCAGGAGAACTTTGCTTCAACAACCCCCACCACCCAACAGGATCATCAAATGTTGCAGAAACATTGAGTTACAGATTAAAATTACTATGCTTACCTTATATCATAGCCACACCCATCGATTACACATGTAATCAGCTTGGGGTTAGAACAGTGTATAGAGCATACCTGACACTGAGACAACACACTTGTTGTAAAGCTTTATTAAACACCAACACCTGAGAGATAGGGGAAGGATGTTTGGAAGCATACATTACATCATCTTATCATCCACTCTTAAACCTCCTGTATGCTTGTGCCATTGTTAAGTCAGTGAGACTGAAAAAGGTCCTCGGACTGAAACATGCTTTCCTTTCTAAGAAAATTCATGCTACGACCAGCTAAATAATTTCTTAACTAAGAGTTTTTCAACATTAAACTTTAAATTTACAGCCTGCAAGTAGAAGGGATTCAGTTATTTGTCCATTTCTAGTATTGGTACTGCAGGTATATTCACTCTGATTGCTGGTTCCAAAGTTTACAATAACCAGTTGTTGAGTGTTGTAAACACTGAACCTTCTCTGATAGACATTCTCACTGGTGGTAAGTCCAGTCACTAATGGGATGACTGGCCCACTTGTTGAGGTCCACGTGAGAATACCAGACCCTCTACAAGTGACAGTAACTGTGTTGCCATCAGGAATAGAGATAATATTGGACTCAGGAATAGGAGTGGCCACTGAATTAACGGTGGCAGTGAGCTGGAGTCTCGCTGCAAAAATCAATAAATGCATAATATGGAATGCATAAAATTGCCCCTTGTTAGTAAAAACCAATTAAAATCATAAAATGGCAGTATGTTGATGTTTAGTATAACTTATGGTATACTTCTGCAACTTACGCACGATCTGAAGTTGTGCACATTCAGTCTCTACCTCCTCAGGAAATACAGAACTGCTGGCTGAACATCTGTATCTCCCAGCATTATTCACAAACACACCAGTTAATGTGTATCTGCTCTCTACCTGTGCAATGTTCATCAAGTAGTTGTATAAGTTATCAAAAAATTAATAGTGATGTAATCTTACTCTTTAATACCGAAGGGGAAGGAGCACTGGGAATTCCCCCCTCCACCCCTCCCACCCCAGACACAAAGTGGCTTCTCCCTTCCCCAAGAAAAAAGCCCCCCACCCCCATTTACCCACTGAAGATTCCTTACATAGGGTACAATTTGATGTTCTTAAAATGGATGGTGACAAAAAATGTTGCAAAAGGGTCCGGCTTTTGCTCACAATTTTCAGTTAACTAGCACTAAATAGATTATTTGCTTTTATTTTGTTTCCATTGGTAAACTGCAGCATGTTGACACTAATCTAAAAGTATATAGCCCAATACTAAAATGCTAATGTTTCCTTCCTCTTAGCGAAAATTTCTATCAAACCTGCTTACTGTATACACTCCGGTGGTGTTGTTCTTTGATTCAAACAACTGTGTACTACTCCGTAGTATGTCAGGTACAGTGTTGCCATCTTTCTGCCAGCTAATGACTGGTTTAGGGGAACCAGTATAGACGCAGGTCAATGTGACATCTTCATGCTCCAGAATTAACATATCCATAGGACTAGACTCCGCTGTGGGTTGCACTACAAGATACAAAAATAACATTTGATAGACGAATATTCAGTGACTATTTGTAGCCTAATGTATTTGTGTAAGTTGACCTGGCTACTTACCTTGAATATTTAGAGCAATTGTAGTAGAAACATTTATAAAACTGCTTCCATGGATACGTTTGTTGATAGATATAGAGTACATGCCAGTATCTTCTACTTCAGTATTAGTAATTCTCAATGCAGTGTTGGAATCTACTAGAGTGTGTCTTGAAGATGATGAAATCACTCTTGATTTAGGATCCTTCCAAACTATATCACTTGCTACTATATTAGACAGTGTTGAAGAGAAATAGACTCTCAGTAATGCTGAAAAGCCTCTCTTAGCAGAGACTGTTGCTTCAGCTGAAGTTATGGCTAAGGATGCTGGAAATGAGATGAGTTACATAATGAAAATAATGAGATTAGAATTATTATGAATAAATTTAAAGATTTAATGAAGCATAATGGTGAATGTAAGTTAAAGATAAGAAATTTTCTTGAATTCAATATGGGAACTGGTAAAGTATAAAAAAATCCCAATTGTGTAAAAGAGCTCAACTATTTGCACTACTATTGAAGAAAAAGAAGGCAAGGTCATTTTTACAACTACTAAATGGTACAAATGGCAAACAAAAGCTCAGCAAGGTTTTAAATTATCAATTAAGTTAGATTGGGATATTGGCCAGTCTTATTTGCAGGGATAGCTGCATAAGCAAAATTGCAATAAACAATGTATTGCAAAACCATTATGTAAATGAAAAGTTGAATAGCAAACTACATTATGTATGTTTTAATAATCTGAGTAGGTTTTTCTTTGTTTTGTGTACCGGTTACAATTCACGGTCACAACAAACTGTTATTTTTAATAATGAAATAACCAATGAAAAATGACCTCTCATAGACAATACAAACGCCAATTCTAAATTTTTTTTCCTTACATCCTGTAACATTGATTGATACTGAGTCTCCAGTAACAGTGTCCATGCACATGTATATTCCTTCATCTGAAAGTTGAGCATTTGATACATCTATACGTAATCTATCGCTCCTTGTTATTTCACTAAATCTTGTCTCTGCATTATCTTTCCTCCACACTAAGTTAGTCACAATATTGTTTGTTCCATTACAGTCTAGAAACTGACCAACTAGATACCCTCCAAGTCCCAGCGCTACCACTCCTTGTACTCGTACTATTGTAACTTCAGAAGTCACACGACCGTGGTAGAGAGACAAGGTAGCTGCAAGATATACACATATACACATACACACACAGACACACATGCAGACACCCACACACAAACATTCACATGGACACACACACATGCATACACACACACACGCACCTCTATTTGAAACTATAATTATAATAACAATTGATAAATAAAAATCATCAAAACATTTTTTTACTTAATGCAATGTCATACACATGACTTTGTATTGGTGCAATGTGGCTATAGTTCAGATGAATATAGAGAAGAATTCCCTGAAGGTCACAATGTCACAAATTTAAATCACTTAAACATAATTAACACTCGAAATGCCAGGAGCCAATTAAATAGCGGATCCATGATTGCTTTAGTAATCCAAGGACATGTATCTGTGATACCTGGGACTGAATACGTACTTGGATTACAAACTTACCTTAGGGTAACATGTACTAATAAGTTAAAAGTACTTCCCATAGCAAGAAATTAACAATCACAGTTATTATGGGCTTGTTCAGTATAGAGCCTGGCTACTCCTATGAATTGCTATGGGAGAGTTTAAATAGCTATAAATTGTTTTGTTTATTCCTTGGTGAACGATGGACCCAGGTAATGTAATACACATAGTGCCAGAGGTCGACTGTAATTAGGAGTATTTTAAGTTCATGTGTGCAAAGCATTGATAGTGAAAGGCATCCAAAGCAATCAATGTTGTTTCTAATACAGAAAAACAAAACAAAAAAACAAACAAAAAAAAAACACTAAATGGGCATTTGATACACAGTTCATTGCTTTTCATATTCAAACCATAAATCTGACAACACCATACATAGACAATACCAGAATATCTCGGTACTGTTCCACTGTTCAGTAATTCACAAGTAGATTTTTTGTTCAATTTTATCTGATCTTGTTGTTGTGTTATTGTTTCATCATCATACCAAACACGGAAAAGCTTACATTCCAGCCCTTATCACTTCACTCCTTGTGTACTACATATATATAATTCATTTGATACAGTAGAATACAAAGAGTTTGTTGGCTTAGTATTTACACGAGGGATATTCTGCAGTTCCAATGAATAAATTTATTTTGTATTGCTCATGCTTTGAATACCATAGTAACGAGCTTCTTGTGCAATACACGCTGGGGGTACATCATAACCCAACTTGATAACTCTTGAACACAGGTGATATGGGAAATATTGCCTTAAATCACATCATTTTACTTTAATGCATTTCCTATGTGGAAACAGGTATTAGGGCCTGTTCAGTACATATTAATAAATCTCCATAGCACATGATCTTACATGCACTAAGTCACCAAACTGTTAAAAAGCAGGATAACAAAATGACATTTCTTCTGCAAATAATAATAATAATAATAAAAATAATAATAAAATTATAATATTATTATTGTAGGACAGGACCGATAACAACGACAAGTATTTAACGCAGTCAGTAGGTCAGTACCCTAGTCTAGTCATTTAAGGTTTGACTCAAAAATAATTGTTACAAAAGAAACATGAGTAAAAGTTGTAAGTATATATGTATGTACATATGCATGTATATATGTGTGTGTGTGTGAATGTATGTATGTATGCATGTATATATGTATGAATGTATGTATGTACGTATGTATGTATGTATGTATGTGTGTGTGTATGTATGTAGTACATATTACATGAGTCAGAGTGTGATATGCATACCCATAGCCAAGGGGGGTTCGGGGGGGGGGGGGGGGCTAATATGGGTAGAGCTTCTGCGCTAAAGAATGACGTTGTCTCCAACTAGAAACTACTTGAACTGTACATTTCCAAGGCTAGAGCAGCAAGATTGCGCACTTACCCTTAAGCTACCGTGGCATTTCACTTTGTTCCCACGCTATTTCAGCGATTTTTCCAATACATTTTTGAACGGGCAGTTTACACGCCCTACAATAAATAACTTGTAGTAGTACAAAAAAGTCGTATTAATGTTGCCCTGTTTATATACAGCTCACCGTAGTGGTTAGAAGCCTGGTTACTCAAGAATAATACCGCTTTTCTCTCGAATATCAACAGTGTTTAATGAACTTATAATTTTGAAGTAGATAGCTACATAGAACAATTATAAACTTTAGTGCAGTTACCTTCTGTTGTTGTTTTTTAATATCATAGAAGAATTAACAAGGAAACAAAAGTAGTTGTGGCTTTATGCTCTTCAAATTAAAACAACCCCCAATGACAACTTCTGGCTAAGGGCATGATATGGCCGAAATATTTCATGAGCAGGCTAATTGATCTTCAAGAGCCAGAGGTGAGTGAAAATAAAGACTGGTGGTGAATATCTTTTCATATCACTCTGATGAGCATAAGCATAATAAGCAGTTTATACCATGCTAGATATTTTCACTGCTGTAGATTGTACTAGGGTTGGGTGTAAATTTGGCTGTAAAACTCTCTAGGGGCTCCCCATACCCCCAGCTGATATTTTAGCCACTTTGTTCTAACCAGGTTGGGTAGGCTTAACTCAGAGGAAGGTAGCTGTAAAAACCCTGGAAAATGGTATAGCTAGGCTGGTTGCTATAACTACTAGGGTAGTCTGGCTGTAGGTGGCTGCAAATTAGTACACATCCAACACAAGCTGGTCAGAGATACTCATCACTGTCCAGGCATGAAAGAATGGTTACGGTTAATATACTGCCAATGTTATTCATAGTGCTAACGCCTAAATATCCCTCCAGGTGGAGCTAGAACTGCTGAGTCGCTGAGTCCTCCATGGCAGTATTCCAGACCCTTTCCTCTCCCCTGCAAATTTGTACACACCATTGAACACTGGCTGGTCAGAGATACTCATCACTGTCCAGGCATGAAAGAATGATTATGGTTACTATAATGTTATTTGTAGTGCTAAAGCCTAATTACCCCTCCAGGTGGAGCTAGAACCACTTGAGTCACTGAGTCAATGGCACTGTTCCAGACATTTTCGTCTCCCCCCCCCCCCCCCCCCCCCCCCTCTGCAGAGGGTAAAAGGGTCTGGTTACTCGAAAGTGAGCTTGAAGGTGGAATATACATATATAATACTTTGGTTGCACTTTATTTATGCATGCAACTTTTTGCCCAAACCATGAACTTCTGGAGCTACCCCAGTCTTTAGGTTTCACTAGTACAGGAATAGTGAGTGAATTACAAACTAATAAATAGTCACATGTACTAAAAACACTATAACGCCTGCTGAGGCAGTACAGCTATAATAATAACAAAATGGGTAGGAATTCAAACATCACAACTACTTAATGTTCTAGAATACAAGGTAGCTAGCATGGTTTAGGCAATATCTAAATCACAAATTAAATATGTAAAATTCTTTGTGTCTGGAGCATTGTAGTTAAACCCAGCTTAATTGCTGTAATGAACTAACCTGATGCAGCCAGGGACGATGCTACTACGAATAAAGCCAATATTTCTCTCCCCATAATCTCCCAGGCTTCTCAACCGAGCAGATAGCTAGCTACCTTTACTTCGATTCAAGCAGTATAAAAGAGCAACTCCGCAATTCAACCCGGTGTCACGGAAATATGGGTATCCCGTAAAATTGGGTATCCCGGCGTACCCAAATTTCCGGAAATATTGGTATCCTGCCGTAAATTTGGGTACCCTCGCAGCCGATTGTTGGTAACACTTGTGCGCAGGCCCGTAGCCAGGATTTTTTAAAGGGGGGTTACTTGAACTAATTTATACATAACCACACCCATTTAATAGGAAAGTAACCACACCCACTTAATACCACACCTGTTTTATTACCACATAGCTACTCCACACCCAGTTAATAGCCACATAGCCACACTTGCTTAATAACTACTTAACTACAATTGAAATAATTAAGTTGCAACTGATATCATGTTAGTAGTGATAATTAGAAATTTAATAATAAACTTGCTTTTTCCAGTTTACGTGGATGCTTTTGTATAAATGTTTTACATATTTCATTTATATCCAAGTCAGTGTAATTAACATGAATAATTGCCAAACTACTAAGTCTTTCTTCACTTTGAGTGGACCTCATATAATTGTTTAATGGCACACGGACCACAAAAAATGCCATCTAACTTTGGGCTATAAAGTAACCAAGGATACTTATTCAGCCAAGATTGATTAAACCTGCGCTGAAATCCATGAGAAAAAGTAGGTGGGAAAACAGCAGGTGGTGCAACATGTCGAAAAAGTAGTGAAAACTTCTCATCCACAGAGAGATTATTAACTAATTGGCAGATCTCATCAATAGATTTCCCTGGATCACATAGGGCTCCCAAATCATTAAATGGAGGTGAATCAAGCAGTTTTGAAGAGTTAACAACACAATCAGAAGTTCCTGCTGAACTTGATGCTGTTTCCAGTGTTTGTATTGGCTGCAAACCTAAAATAAAATTAATATCTAACAATCACTTAAACTAGCTACCAAACCTTTTACCTTCCTCTTCACTAAAAACTTGTTTCTTCGAAAGAAAGGGCAAAAGAGTACTCTTAGCTCGCTTCATTGGGAATCAGAGCAAATCAAAATCTGGCTGCATATGATTTGAACTCACTGTGTGAATAGGCAACTATGGTACCCATGTACTCAATACAGCTGCTAATTACATTTCTGAATACAGCTGTTATTTGTGAATAGGCAACTATGGTACACACCCATATACTCAATACAGCTGCTAATTACATTTCTGAATACAGCTGTTGTTTTTAACTCCAGCAAGCTAAGAAAATTGAATGTATCTGTGAATGTTATTTACAAAATACTGTAGTAATATTAAAAGGTATATCCCAGCAGTGTGTTAGCTGGAGCTACAACAGCTTTAAAAAAAATACTAGTTTTTCAGAGAAGCAAAATGTCTAGCTATGAATATCATTAATTTCAAAGGGGGGTTACTGGTAACCCCCAAAAAACCCCCCTGGCTACGGGCCTGGTGCGTTCTCCTTCTGGTGTGCTCACGCTTACCTGGACCGTACAGGGGTTGGAAAAGAATAGGGAGAGTGTCCTGAGGTGGTGGGCAAAGTTTTTTTAAAAGTTGATCTAGGCGATTTATACTACTATTAGCTATATCGGAGAGGAGTAGCTATCGTTGCTTAAGTTTTTTTTTTGTTGTAATAACAGATTATGTATTTAACATGAGCTTTGAAGCTAACTGTTTTATGAAGATTTCTTTCATGTATGAAGTTGAGTAGCTAACATTAAATGAAGACTCAATCATTTTTTTTGTTTTAATAATTTGTTTGCAAAGCAAAACAGGAAATACCAGCTAGCACAAGGCTAATATACAGGATTTCCAGAAGCAGAAGGATAAAAGGAAGTGACTAAAAGTGTATGATAATAAGACAATACAATGCAACATGATCTGAAAATCAGTTTTTTTAGAGAACTCTTGAACACAGACTCTGAGGGAAGGAGAATACTATGTGATCGGGGACTCTGTTCCACTCATCAATAACTGCATATTTGAAAGAGTGTTTGTGGTGAAGAGTTCTGATGTAAGGACGATAAATGGGAAGGGAATTAAGATGAGAAGAGCAGGGGTGGGGATGAATCTGGAAAAATGAAGGAGAAATGATAGATGAACCTCATCTAGATGACACAGGTATAAGATTGATAATTATGTATCTACAATTATGTACTTAACAGCAAGTTAACCTTGGATTCTGTCACAATTTATTGAAGACAAAAGCTTGAAATATTACTTCCATAGCCATAGCAATCTCCACATGATTCTAGTTCAAATTACTCAGAGCATTATTCATTTCTTAATATTTTATTGATTGGCTAATGGCTCAAAGTCCAACGTTAATTGTAGAAGATGTGGAAAAGCAAAGGAGAATTATGTATGAAACACTCATGATCAGAGTCACTTTGGAGTAGCTACACAAAACAGATGACATTGTGTCAAGAAAATACTGCAGGCCTGTAATTTTTAAGAAGCCGTATATTTAATTCAATTGTGATAGGGAAACTTGGTGCCTTCAGCGAATACCTACAATAATTTCTGCATTCTACATACTCATAGGAGTCACTTTCTGTATTATTTAAAATAATAATTTAACATCATTACATTAAAGTATGGTCTATTATTTAAGTAAATAGAAACAGACTGTAATGATCTACATGAAAATATAGGAAGTATTGAATTCTTTTAGAAACAATCAAACTTGGTAATTTTTAAGATTAAAAAATGTAAAACGTGTAGATGTAGATATAGCTAATAGTTCATTCTTGTCTTCTGATGGAGGTATAAGGAAGGTAGGCTGGGGTGGGGAAAGGTGGGTGAGGAACAGTTTACAATTACAAATTAAACAAAGGTATATACGTTTTTTGCCTCAAGTAGATTCTGCTTCTTTAATTCCATGTTTTTCATGAGTGTCATATCTTTCAACTACTCAACTATAACAATAAACCCTCTCATAGCAAACTCAATGATAATTGGAACTACCATTCTTGTACCATTTAAAAGTGTACACTTAAAGATGCCTGCTTTTGAAGCAGAAGTGACATTTGCGTTAAGGATGGCATTGAACTTTGGTTGAATTAAGCTATTGGTTTCTTGAAGTATGCAGCCATTTTAGTTCATGCAAGAAACCAATGATGGAATACATGATTAATGATCAAGATAGAGGAGAGGTAGTATTGACAGTCACCATAGATTCTGTAGAATTTTTAAGAATCTTTCTAAAATGATCTAAATCAGGAACTGTTAAAGTTGAACAGCTAGTTTGTTTGCATGTGATAAAAAATGATCACAAATTGCAATTCTATAGAGGAAAAAAAATATAAGTATTCTCTTTACCTCTTATGTTATTAGGTAGAGTCATGTGATCATTCAGCACCGAAACAAGCTAAAGACATTAGCGGGTACACTATACCTTATTCCAGTCAAATCCAAGTATTCCACCAGATGAGAGTAGACTCAATTCAGCCGGTGCCTCCAAATTCACAGAACTATTTCATATTTTTTTTGCTTACTCTTAAAGATAACATTTATCATCATAATATTTCATAAGTAATGTGTGTCAATTTGTTTGCCCTCATATTTTGATTACTGACCAGGGAAGATGATTTATTAATTGATTTTTCAAACTCACCACAGGATTTCTGGTGTTTACACTCAAACATGGGATTCTCATTAATTTTAGAAAAAAAGAAGAAAGACTATTTAGCTAAGCAAGGTTATCTAGAAAAATGAAACTGAGTATAGCTAACTAACTTGCATAGCCACAGATTTTAATAATATATGACCCTTTTATTTCTCATACGCTCCAACTTTAAAAAAAAATGCTTTAAGGACACTACAAGAATTTTCTCCCTCATTGTTAGCTAGAATGTTGAGCAATGTACATCCATGTTTAAATATTAGTGTATATCTCTCAATATAAAATGGCACTATGAAAAAAATATAATTTGTATCAAAACTGTTTTACCACCCTCATCTCAGTTAAAGAAATTTGAATGTGCCAGCAATGCTTAGAAGTTTCAAAATTATGTGAGGAAAGTTCAGGCACTTAGCAAAGATAAAATTTCTGTTCTAAAAATTAAAATGGTAAAAGAAATTCAGACTATATTTTAATACTCCCATTTTTAGTGTATATTCATTGGGCATGTTAACCCGCAGTGTGCATAAGTGCAAGTAAATTTGTCAGCCTCTACACATATTGTTGCTTGGCACAAAGTATGTTTGCCCTAATTTTGAATATTTTAAAGGCAATAGCTGCATTTATCCTTATTACGTGGTTGTTCACGTTACTCTGTATAGTTAGTTGCTCTAAGCAAAATATTTTTATTTCTTCACCCATGCTATAATATAATAACTATAATATAATACGAACATGCTCCAATCAGTTAGTAGCTGTAATTTACTTATATCAACCATTGATGTCTTATTTCAATAGTGAAGTATCACTGTTGGCTAAGTTTTCGGAAGAGAAATTGTGTACTTAGCATGTGATAGATGCTTCACGATAGAGGACACAGTAGGCAAGGTAGAGTGGACTGGGAAGTGTATGCATACACAATAATACTCGTATACATACATAATCTAGTTGCAGGAATAAGAGTGCTCTAGTTATGATGACTGTATTGAAAGTCAATACACAAATATTTAAGTTATTAAAGCTCGGTATGTTACATATGCAACTTTTGAAAACAGCCCATTAGGTGTCTCTGCACTATCAAGTTTGTTTGGCTCTACATATTATACTAAACAGTAAGCGTGCCCTCCAGAAATCTTGCTGTTTACTTTGTTATTATATCACCATGGAGAGTTCGATCTCAGTTGACCCCTGAAGAGCACTTCGGCAAGAAGTCGAAATGTCGGGTTAAGTTATAATTAAAATATTGGTGAGAAAAAATGCCTATTATTATAATTATTTCAGCCGAGAATGACTGAATCATTATCTTATGATAGACTGGAGTACTGGAAAAAGATGCTGAGGGTGCCAAAGTTGATCAAGGGATACTAGAAAGAGGTGAATGGCTGTCAGATAAGCATATTACTGCTATAGACAGCTAATGAAGGAAAGGTTTCCTACAAGACACCCTTTTCCTACAAAAATTGTAATAATTCATGTCATTGGATATGATTGGCTCTGTGTGTCCAACAAGTTTTGGCCTCCAGGAACTGTGATGTAAATGACTGCTCACCTGGCACTAGGTCACTTAGGTGGTGTCATGTGATCATTGTCAGCGTCAAAACAAGCTGAAGAAGTCAGTAGGTACACTCCACCCTATTCCAGTCAAACCCAAGTTATTCTACCAAATGGGAATGGATTTAATCACTTCCTGAAACCACAAGGGGTAATAAATATATAGTTACCGTAACAGACTATTTTTCGAAGTGGGCAGAAGCTGCCCCTTTTCCATCGAAGCATGCAGTTGGAATCTCCAAATTCATTTATTCTGTAATTTTTTTGCTATTCTTTAAATATGTTAGTTAGCTACAGTTGTTTTTTTCTTCATAGGTAATGTGTCGATTTGCACTCATATTTTGATTACTGACCAGGGAAGGGAATTTATTAATAGATTGTCCAGTGAACTCTACTCCATCACCAAAACTCACCACCGAATTACAAGTGCTTACCACCCTCAGGTAAATCTAAATGCCGTAAGTTGTAATTTAACAGCTGCATTTGTCATAATAAACACAGATTTCAAAATAATTTGCATTATCGGACTCCAAAACATTACCAAACCAAAAAATTGAGTATACTTCAATTTCAGATACATTTTAACAATCATTTTAGTTTCCATATTAAAAATCAATTTTCTTTTTATAGACCAACGGGCTAACTGAGCGCTTAAACTAAACTCTTTGTCAGTGTTTGGCAAAGCTAAGTAATGAAGAGCAAAGTGATTGGGATGACAAAATTGATTGCGTACTCATGGGGTATCGGGCATCGTTTCAAGGTTCAACAAAACATTCACCTTACTACATGCTTTTCCAGCAAGATATGAGCGCTACCTATTGACAGTGATAGCCTCCAAGCATGTAAGGAAGAAAATGGTGATAAAGAGAAGCTGGATGAGGTCATGGAATCCTTACTTGAATCAAGAAAGAAGGTATTCAATGAAGTTGAGATCAATATAACTAAAGCACAGGAAAAAACAAAAAAATACCTATGATCGAAAACATGAAGTGGCTACTATAAACGTAGGGACAGATGCACTTCTGGAGAATACTGCTCAGAAGCAGAGAAAAGGTGGCACGCTTGAGCCTACATGGCTAGGTCCATACATCGTCAATAGATGTATGGGTAAGGGGTTGTATGAGTTGTCAAGGAATGGCAAGATTGTCAAGACTAGGGCCAATATTGCACATCTGAAAGTTTACAGAAAAAGAAGCTTACAAGAGATGCACTTGCCTTCACAAGATGAAGTAGCCGAAAATCAAATTATACGGAAGTGATATGTCTGATGGAGGAAAGATTGATAGTACTCATGAAAAACAACAACAAAGATTGGGAATTGAAGAAAAAGATAAAAATTCTCATCCTATCCAGTTGAATGGTTATAATAGTGATGAATATGTCATTGTCACCATCACCTACAGATACAAGTTGCAGAGAGAATTCAGAATTGATACAAGAGTCACTAGAATCTAACACATGCCAGACAAAGTCAATGGATTCATTTGGTTTACAAGTATCTGTTTCACCAGTTTCTTCTCAACTAAGGAAATCAGAGTGTACCAGCAAAGACTAGGAGTTTCAAAATTACGTAGTGACATTTCAGGCAATTACCAAAGAAAGTTGAATTTTAAACTTAACTCCATTTATTTCCATACTAGAAATAATTAAAATGGGAGAAGTAAGTTGGGTAATTTTGATTGGAGAATGAGCAAGATTAACAAGATGCTCTCAGGTCTAGATTATCGAGTTCCATACAGAGAGGGATCTCTCCCCACCCCCCTTGAGCTTGAGTCTTCCCATACACTATCAAAACTGAGCCATTTAGTGCATAGGACCACTTACTTATCAATATGTAAAGATGTGCATCAAAACATTGTAGGTTACAAAAGTGGGTGTGGCTAAGTACACTAAGACTCTCCCTCCCCGACAAAAATCCTGTATAAAGTTTGTGATAATGGACTTAGTCTACATAAGCATGTATATATAGGGGTAGTAGCTATGTTGCTTCTCTTTTACATAAATGGTCAGGGTTCTAATGATTGACCAGTTCCATTTTTTCTTAAAAAATTACTCAATATTATTTTACCTGTAGAGTATATTCAGAGGCATGAGTCAATTTTAGAAGTTACAAAATTATATACTTACCATTTTAAACTCTCAGTCTGTTTTATTTCTTCATTATGTATTTGGCTTTGGGTGTGCTTTAATATTTTCCACTAGTGATAATTTGCTCAAACATTAGAGTTCAGCATAGTGAATGTCATAGTCTATTAGTGAGTTGTTAATTTTTTATAGCAGTATTCAGTGTATGATAAATACTTCATGACAGGCGATGTAAAGCTATAGAGGCGGAGGGGACTGTGGAGCGAAGCATAATGTAGATACATACATAATATGTATGTAAGTGTAAACATATTATGTTTACACTTTAGTTGTAGTTTTTATATCAAAAATACTTCAATTTTAGTTTTAGTTTTGGTTGCTTAAATTGATTATGGCACTTTTATTTTGTTTTATGGTGATTATACACGAGTATTCAATTTATTCAGTCACTTTTTTGTAACAATTTTTTGTATTGTATCTTCAGCACTAACTTAGCTATTTTGTGTTTTATTAGTTTCCTGTTTTAATCCCTCTAACATGACATTTATATAGTGTTCGGGACATGGCTGTACCAGTCCCTCCATGGGCAGGCTCCCAGGCTCTCTATAGACGAGCTACGTACTCTTCGCCAGCCGAAGATAAACAAAGTCCAGAGACCACGCCCCTGGACTCCACCCCTTCATCAGTGGACTATGTCGACTAACAAAGACTGGAAAAGATCGTCCCCAAGACTTCCATTCTTCTAGAACAATCTATTTGAACATATGGCGGGAACGCCGATCATTACCAGACACTTAATGATATTCATGCATGCCTAACCCACTGACATATGTATCATGTAGCTAATATATATAGAGTCACCCCTGTAGTGTACAATGGTTGTTTGCTGTTGTGAAGAACTGTAACCCCGAGATTCGAGTGAAGAGAAAGGCGAAGCCACAGCTTGCAACCTGGTCCTTCGGCGGCTGACTCGCGAGGAACGTTAACAGTGTGCGGAAGTTACGCCCCGCACATTTCTGGTCCTTCGAGCCGGATTCATCTCAGCAAACAACTTCTTCTGCTCAAGGCGAGTGGCAGAAATCGTCAGGCCGGGTGATACTCTGACCCCGTTCCTGGCCTTTCCCTGCCCTCAAGTCTACTGCTCAAGAGACAGGCAGGGCATCGTTGTGCCATCTGTGCATACTGCCAGGTGTTTGCAGCCTTTTACCCTGCCAAGTCAAGGCTAGTGCAAGCCAGAGCGCTGCTAGTCTTGGCGTTGAAGACTTCTGCTGCACTGCACTTCTGCTGCTGCTGCACTACCGAATCTTCAACGACCACGCCTACATCCGCAGTAGAAGGCTACTTGAGTTAGCCACGCCCTTGTGTCGAGAGGGAGTTGTGAAGAAGTGTGATTGACACCACGCCCCGAGGTGTCACACAGTGGTCTGTAAGCCACACCCACGAGTGAAGACCACACGGTGCCACTCCCACGAACGTTTGTGGACGTAACCACACCCAACTCATTTTGGTGATACAGCTGACCACTGCAGCAGCCGGTGGCCACACCCCCAGAGTGATATCACCAACAAGAAGTTGTCCTCCGCCTTGGAGACACACCCACACAAATCAAGGGGCCACGCCCATCCATTTCCAAGAAGCCACTCCCACTTCCGGTTCACTTCCGGTCGTAGGTATAAACCCTCAAGTCACTTCCGGTCGAACTTCCGGTTCGGTTTCCGGCCCACTTCCGGTTTCGGAAATACGTTCTAGAGCCTGTTGGCAAAGGGTTGACAGAAGTCTGGAACGGAAGTCCGCCTGTACATTGGAGCCTGCAAGCACAGGGCTAGCAGAAGTCCACAAGTGGAGCCTGACGGCACAGGGTCGTCAGAAGTCCGATTATACAAGTACACAAGGGCAATTACGAGCCGTTCGAGGCATTACGATACGTACGAATCGACGAACTTCGAATCTGCGTCATCATCGATCTACAGAATGACTACCGAGGATTTCAAGACATATAACAATAAGAGAGCTTTCCGACGAAGGCAGCTCCACACATGGAGCAGACGTTTAGCAGAGGTACAAGCCAAACCTCTCAAAGACATGAATCAAGACCAGCTTGAGAAGATACAACAGGACCTCTACACGTTAGAATCCACTATGGAGGGACTGGGAGAGGAAGCATTCCAGACACTGTCCGAGGAATCAGGCCTTTTGGCCAAAGAACAGGATGCTCAAGAGCAGTTTGAGCAAGAACTCTTCCTAGTCCTCGAACTGGTCAATCGACTGATCAAACTAAAGAAGATGTTCACAAGGCACCGCAAGGTGCAACTTGAAGGCAAGACTCTCATCTCCATGGGGCCAGATGCTTGTCTCGTCGAGAGACGTTACGATGACTTCATCTCAACGTGTCAAGATCTGATAACAGAAGACGTAGCACTGTTAGATCATACACAGATGGCTGCTGAACATGCAGCAACTGAAGCACTCATGGGAGAGGTACAGAAATGCCTCTCCACCAAGAAAGTACCACATGATGAAGATGATGGGGAGGACGATGCTCCCACAAGACGATCAGGACCAATCATCATGGGTCCCGGTCTGAACCTAGAAATGCCCCACTTTGATGGACAGCCCAGGAATTGGGCCAAGTTCAAACGTATGTTCCAGATCGTACTGGACACCAGAGGCAGCCATTACGATGCGGTTGCCAAAAGTGTCCTCCTGGAAAATAGTATGAAAACCAAGGATGCAAAGGACGTCGTTATTCGTAACTCTACAGGCGACGATCCGTACAACAAGGCAATGACGGCCTTAAGTGAAAAATATGGCAACCCAAGAGTCCTGTTGCCAATCCTCGTACGTGACCTCACCCACAATGAAGATGTTTATGCGTACACGAAGGAGGGGCTTCAGGCACTGTACGACCAATACGTCACCTCTTATGAACACTTACAGGACATCATAGCAGACTCTCTCACCACGTATCTATGCCAATGTGCGAGAGAGCATTTCTCACCCAAGTTGCGAGAAGAATGGGACAGATACGCCAGTCCACTTACAGCTCTGCCCACGATAGCAGACATTCGCAACTTCGTAAATAAGCTCGTAAATCAGATGGAGCCTACATCTACGTCAACCAGTACCAAATCACACAAACCATCAGCCCCTCCCACGTCCAGTACAGGGAACGGGTCGTTTGGGAAGTGTCCCTTCTGCAAGGGACTCCACCCTCCGATGAAGTGCGCTGCATTCCTAGCCAAAGATGTATCGCAGAGATATCAGACGGTCAGAGAACACAAGCTCTGCCTCAACTGTCTCCGCCTAGGTCACAACTCAAGACAATGCACAAGCAGAATGCGGTGCAAGACTTGTGGCAAGAATCACCATACCCTGATTCATCTTATACGAGAGACGACCACTACCACCTCTGCACCTCCGGCAGCCACATCTATGAAGGTTGACCCCTTACCAACAAACAATGAAACACCTACGCTTTCGTTTATCGACACCATCATCGTTGACGTAAGCAATGGGTCCCTGCGTATGAAGGCTCGTGCCGCCCTAGATTCTGGGGCAGGCATCTCCATGATTTCGGAGAGTCTTGCCTCCTCCCTCAAACTGCCCCGACATCCACAACACATTGCCTATGAAGGCATTCGAGGCAAGGGAGTGAGCAAGGCATATGTCCATGCTAGACTGACATCAACAAGAGACTCCAACAAGTATATGGACGTCATTTTGTCAGTCATACCCAGACTTGGCCCGGTCCAACGCCCCAGAGACGTTGCCGATCTGCTCAACATAAGAGCACTCAAAGAACTAGAGCTGTCTGATCCAGACCTGGGAGGACACATAGATCTTCTCCTCGGCAACCTGGACAGATCCACATGTATTGATGGAGCACCCGTAGTGCTCACCCAAGAGAAGATCACCCTGACCCCCACAATATTTGGGTGGTCCGTGGCTGGTCCTCTACATGGCTGTAACCCTGTTATGCTGCAGACAACAGCAAAACCCGACGACCTTTACCAGGCCCTCTCACAACAATGGGAGTTGGAAGCCATACCAGCCCCACCCAATGATGATGCAACGGACCCAGCTGTCCAACATTTCGATGACACCCACACAAGAGATGCCTCAGGGAGATATGTCGTCCGACTCCCGAGGAAGAAGACTCCGCCCACCCTGGGCAAATCAAGAAGACGAGCAATGCGGAGATACGTCTCCAATGAAAAGTCCCTTCTCGACAAGGGCACCTATGAACAGTTCCGTGACGTGCTCACAGAATACATTACTATGGGGCATGCAGAATACGTGCCACGCCCAATCCAAGAAGACAATGCCTACTACCTTCCGGTACATGGAGTCACAAAGGCTGACTCAACAACGACGAAGTTGCGAGCCGTCTTCGACGCCTCCGCACCCACTACCACCGGCAGCTCTCTTAATGACCTCCTAGAAGCAGGGCCCAACCTCTACCCTGCCCTCCCGGACATCCTTATCCGTTTCCGGTCACACCCCATCGCGTTGACTGCTGACATCGGTAAGATGTTCCGGGAGGTTATGCTACATCCCTCCGAACGGGATTACCACCGCTTCTTCATCCGTTCCGCGGATGGAGAACTGAGAGACTGTCGTATGACACGCTTGACGTTTGGCGTCAAGAGTTCTCCTTTTGTAGCCACACAAGTGCTGAGACATCTTGCGTCACAGCATACGACGTCACACCCCCAGGCCTCAAGAGTCATCAAGACAGACTTCTATGTAGATGACTGCCTGACTGGGGTGGACTCAATAGATGAAGGCAAACGGTTACAGAGAACATTATGTGAGCTCCTGCAATCAGCAGGTATGACGCTCAGGAAGTGGAGGACGAACAGCCACGCCCTCCTCAATGACATCCCGCCAGAGCTGCAAGAAACGGCCGATCTAACGATCCGTACCTCAGAAGAAGCTCCCAAAGCTCTCGGGATCCACTGGGACGTAACACATGACGTCCTGCATGTGTCTACCCCTGTAGACATCAAGACCACTGCCACAACCAAACGTGTGGTAGCCTCGGTGACTGCACAGATATTCGATGTTTTGGGTCTCATGGCCCCAGCGATCATCACGGCTAAGATACTTCTCCAGAACCTCTGGAAGTTGCCACTAAAATGGGATGATCCACTACCTGATGCAGAAGACAAGTTATGGCAAGCCTGGGTCACACAACTGCCCCAGATCACTACCTGTGCTATCCCGAGAAGAATGACGATGAACAACTCACCTATTGTCTTCAAATCCTTGCATGGGTTTGCTGACGCCTCATCCTTGGCATATGGCGCTGTGATCTACTTGAGAACAGTCCATGAAGATGGCAACACCAACGTTGCAATAGTAACAGCCAAGGCGCGAGTGTTACCTCTGAAGACACTCACAATCCCCAGAGCAGAGCTGGTAGCTGCCTCTCTGCTCACCAAGCTCCTGACCTACGTCGCCAGGATACTAGATGTTCCTAATGCTGCACTTTACGCCTGGACGGATTCAGCTATCGTGTTGCACTGGCTGCACAAACCGCCCAACTCCCTCAAGGTGTTCGTTCGTAACCGGGTGTCTCACATCCAGGAGCACCTACCTCCTTCCCATTGGAGGCATGTGGACACAGCTGAAAACCCCGCTGATCTTCTTTCAAGAGGATGTCCAGCAGCAGAACTAAGCAAGAACCAGCTGTGGTGGAAAGGACCGCCATGGCTCATGCAAGACCCTGGTCAATGGAAGACCAAACAGATTGTCAAGGTGACGCTTCCGGTCCCCGAAATTCGGGCGGAAGTAAACACAATGAAGGTCACGCTGACCCCACCTCCTTCCGACGAGCGGTGGTCACAATTCAGCAGTTTTACACGAGCTGTTCGAATCATGTCATGGGCAAAACGATTTGCCAACAATGCTCTACATCCTGCATCCGCCAGGACAACGACACCTTACCTTACCTCTGATGAACTGCTCACCATGAAGCAGCAGTTACTACACTTGGCCCAGGAACAGTCCTTTCCTGAGGTCTATGAAGCAATCAAGTCCAGGAAGCCACTCCCCAAGAGTCACTTCCTGTTCCGGACCACACTTCATGTTCACGATGCTTTACCATACTTTACCGTGTCCGGACGCATACGTAATACAACCCAACCCACTTCTACCAAGCAGCTTATCCCACTTCGAGCCAAAGCTCCTCTGACTATGCTATTCCTGAAGACCTGCCACTCTACTCATGGCCATCCAGGAACTGAAGCCCTGCTGGCAACCCTGAGTGAGCAGTATTACATCCAGGGAGCTCGAAATCTACTGAAGAAGATCTCCCGCGAATGTGTCACGTGCCAGAAGACGTATGCCCGTCCATTACAGCCTGCCATGGGACTCCTCCCATCAGTCAGAACAACACCAGCACCACCCTTTACCTTCGTAGGGCTCGACTTTGCTGGTCCTTTCAAGAGTCGTCGAGGCCACACTCGCAAGCCTGTCCATCAGGATTGTTACGTCTGCCTCTTTGTCTGCATGACAACTAGAGCAGTACATCTAGATGTATGTATGGACCTATCGACCGACGAATTCCTGGCTGTTTTGAGACGATTCATGGCGAGAAGAGGCGTACCTAACACCCTCTACTCCGACAATGGCACAAATTTCGTCGGAGCAAGCTCGGAGATCAAGAAGTTTCTTCAACACAAGGATACGAAACAGACCATGTCACACCTGACCTCCACACATGATGTCAAGTGGAAGTTCATACCTCCAAGAGCTCCTCACATGGGTGGACTCTGGGAGGCGGGTGTACGATGTATGAAGACCTTACTCAAGAAGATTGTAAAACCACACCCCCTACGCGTAGACGAGTTCTACACCATTCTCACTGAAGTTGAAGCCACGCTCAACTCCAGACCTCTGGCTCCACTACATGGTGATGGACACCCTGAAGACATAGTGCTCACTCCTGGGCACTTCCTGATCCAGAGGCCCTTGAAAGCCCCTCCTCTTCCTCAAGAACTCTCCAAGATCACAACAACAAGTCACCTCAGAAGATGGACCTTAGTCCAACACTTGAACCAGACTCTCTGGGACAGATGGTTGCACACCTATCTGCAATCCAGATTTGCCCGGAGCAAATGGCACATAGATGCACATGAAGTCAAGGTTGGAGATATCGTTCTGATACGTGATGTAACGCTGAGGAGGAGAAACTGGCCTCTGGGGAAGGTAACACAGACGTTCCCCGGCACGGATGGAGTAACACGGACCGTCGAGGTCCTGTGTCATGGAAAGCTATACACAAGAGCTGTACATCTCCTGTGCCCCTTGGTGAACTCCACGGCTCCTACAGACCCTACAACGCCCTCCCCGGAGGCTGTAGAGGAACCTGAGCCTTCAAATGTCCCTGAACCACCAAATGATGCAATGAATGAGCCAAGAGAAGAAGAAGACAAACAACCAGAAGATGATGAAGATGATGTACCTGAGAAGGAAATACAAAATGCAAATATACTTACCGTGAACTTACCAGATGATGATGACTTCAACTTACCTTATGATGACCCCGGTGACGATGATGATGCTCCCAAACTTACCTATGATGAAGATGCTAACGGGAGAAACCCCTCCACCAAGTCACAGGCTACAAGTCCCTCTACATGCAAGGAGGCCCCACGTGACTCCGGTGAAGTCACCACGCCCCCCCGGGAGTCTGTTCGGGACATGGCTGTACCAGTCCCTCCATGGGCAGGCTCCCAGGCTCTCTATAGACGAGCTACGTACTCTTCGCCAGCCGAAGATAAACAAAGTCCAGAGACCACGCCCCTGGACTCCACCCCTTCATCAGTGGACTATGTCGACTAACAAAGACTGGAAAAGATCGTCCCCAAGACTTCCATTCTTCTAGAACAATCTATTTGAACATATGGCGGGAACGCCGATCATTACCAGACACTTAATGATATTCATGCATGCCTAACCCACTGACATATGTATCATGTAGCTAATATATATAGAGTCACCCCTGTAGTGTACAATGGTTGTTTGCTGTTGTGAAGAACTGTAACCCCGAGATTCGAGTGAAGAGAAAGGCGAAGCCACAGCTTGCAACCTGGTCCTTCGGCGGCTGACTCGCGAGGAACGTTAACAGTGTGCGGAAGTTACGCCCCGCACATATAGTTTTGACAAACAAACAAAATAACTCAGTCAGCCGCAGTAAGTTTTTATTAGTCTTATGACAGAGTCTTAATTGAGCAAGAATACTATGAGTAGTTGATCAATAGAGACTAGCAAGTCTTGACTAATTTAACTATACTTTAAGTATTCTCACTTGCATGAGTCACAGGCAAAATGTCGATAACACATAATAATTGTTTTAGCTATAGTTATACAACAATAGGCTTAGATAGCTAACTAAAATGTTTTTCATCTCACTGTAATTAATTTTTATTTTACGTTTAATAATCAAAACAGTGCTAGCATGTACATACCTTCATAAATACATACATTTAAACGGATACATACATACATAAATAGATTAACAAGTATGCATTCATGCATATCTATTGTAGTGGCAGGAACATGAGTGCCCTAGCTATAATAACTTCATTAATACTTCATGCAAGAAACTTTGTAAGTTATACTATATGCATAATGTTTTATACTGATTTTCTTATTTTTATACTTATAGAAATGTTGAAAAATAGAAGTCATTCAATTACATGTATAACACTATCTCAATTTGAAGAGGTAGTTGAATTTCTCCTTTCTAAGTATTGTTGAAATGACAAGTCAAGCTCGGTAATGATAGGCTATTTGTCAATTATTCCAATGGTAATGTCAATTTTGTCATAAACAGATTTTTTCATACACAATGGATGTCTTGCTGCCAGAAGCCTTGTGTCTAATTGTAATGGATTTATTCAGTGTTAGCAAAAGTGAGGTATTTGTTATTGGATCATTTATTGGGGTAAACAATCGCTAATAATTTATTGATGCTGTATAGGTTCATTACTACGTAATACAATTTCTGGTAGTTTTTTTTTATTAGCTTTCGTAGTAGATTATAACTATAAATAGTCAAAACGTTTCGACCCGTAGGTCTTCATCAGTTGACAAAAAACACAATACTAAAAATGACAAAAAAGAAACCAGTTCAATAAAATGCAAAAACCCTGAGGATGCACTAGTTATAGTGACGCTATAATTGGAATGAAGAAGACCTACTAAGTTTAGGAATGAATTTTGCGGTATCCAGTCAAAAAATACCAAAAGTTGAAATCATTGCATCAACAGAAAGTACTGCAAGGAAACTCAACAAAGAAAATGGAGTAGCACTGATCCTTCAAAAGCCAAAGCCACCAAAGAGCAATATCAGCAAAAAGCAACACATCTTGTTCCAAAATTATTTTGAGAATTAGAATAACTTCCTTCATTGGAACTTTTGTGAACAAACTGACCACATCGAAACTTATCATGTAGTCTTTTGAATTTATTGCAGGACTATTTATTTTCTCCATAAAATGTGTTGAATTTTTTATATAATGAGTTTGTCTTTCCTGTAACAGGGCCTATGATTTTTACTAGAAATTTTGCTAGAGGATGTGTTGGAGAATTGATTGCTGAGACTATAGGTCTTAGTGGCACGTTTTCTTTATGTATCTTAGGTAGACCATATATTTGAGGTGGTGTTGAATGTTGGGGTGCTAGTTTTAACCTTTGTTATTTGGAGATAAGTTTTTTCTCTTCAATACTTTTTAGTGCTTTTGTAATCTTATTTTCAATCTTTGTTGTTGGGTCATTTGGTTACTGTTTGTAGGTATATTCATCATCCAGTAATTTTTTCATTTTCATCTTATATTCACACCTGTCCATCACTACTGTGGCATTGCCCTTATCAGCTGGTAGTATAACAATATTTTTGTTTCTTTTTAAATTTGTTAAAGCTATGACAGCCTTGAAGACAGAACTGCAATAACACCAGGTGAATTGTGCAATCTGGTTGAATTATGTGTTAAATCCACATATTTTTGTTTTCAAAGACATTTTACGAACAAAAAGAAGGAGCATCAATGGGGTCTCCTTTATCACCAATTCTAGCTAACATCTACATGGAGAGACTGGAAGAAGAAGCCATCAAAAACTTTCCTCTCAAACCATCTCTTTGGTGCAGATATGTAGACGATGTTTTTGCCTTATGGACACATGACAATGAATCCATCCAAGACTTCAAACTCCATCTAAACAAACAAAATAAACACATCCAATTTACAACAGAAGAAGAAAATGAAAACAAAATAGCATTTCTAGATGTACAGATTGAAAGAAAACATAACAAATTCATCACCTCAATCTTCAGAAAGAAGACTCATGCAGAAAAATACTTAAACTATAAATCAAACCACCATCCAAGAATTTTGTCAGGAGTTGTCAAGTGCTTAAGAAATTATGCCATCCATCTGAAATTGAACAGGAGCTGAAACATTTAAAAGAAGTCTTCCTAGCAAATGGTTACCCAGAACAAACAATAAATAGCAACATCAAATCCAAAAGGAATTCAACCAGAAATAATTCAACCAATGCACAAGATGAAACCATCAAATATTTGGTAATACCATATATCAAAGAGATTAGTGAAAAAATTGAACATGTATGCCGTTCCTTGAACATAAAAACAGTTTTTACATCAACACCAACCCTCAAGAAACATCTAATGAAGGTAAAAACACCCAGAGAAAAATCAAAAATCAAAGGAGTAGTTTATGAAATCCCGTGTATGGACTGCAGTATGGTATATGTAGGGGAAACAGGACGTACACTAGACAAACGTTTAAAGGAACACCAAAATGCAGTAAAAAGGCATAGCGTCACTATAACTAGTGCATGCAGGGTTTTTGAATTTTATTGAACTGAGCTAATAAAAAAACTTCGAGAATTAATTATTTATTGTTTACTAGGCTAGAAGTATTATGCATACTTATGTGCGTAAGAATCAGTGTGTTCTACGAAATGTCTCTACAACAACAACAGGTTTGTTATGCTCTCTAGCTATGTAAATTTACCAATAGCTACAACTGTATCCGCAGCATCTGCGCTTGGTCCAGAAAGCTGGAGATTATATGAAGACCTAAAGAAGAAGTTTGATGGTAGCTAGCTATGTTAATTCAAAATTTCATTTCCATTCTGTAATGTAACTTACTTTTGTAGCAAAGAAATGTGAAGGAAATGATGGCAAACAAGTGAAAGTAGCAAAAGTTACACCTCAAGGTACTCCTTTAAAATGTTATTTGCTAGATATTGAATAAAATGAATTAAAAGAATATCCCTTTGTATATAGCATGTATGTAGTGATAATATGTATTAAATTATGGAAAAACCTTGCTGTTCTACAAGTCTGCAGCCGAGTTGTTCTAACTCAAGTGACACATTGAATAGTTCCAGTATTGTGTTGAATGACTCACCAGTATCCAATGATGAATGGAATTATTGGAACAAGCGGCTGGGATTGTTAACAGCTGATCAAGATATGTTAAAAAGAGAAGAATGGCTGACAGATAAGCATATTAATGCTGCAAGTGTGTTGATAAAGGAAGAGTTTCCCAAACAACTTGGTCTACAGGACACCCTTCTCCTACAACGTTTTGACCAATACGAATCAGAAGATTCTCAGTTTGTTCAAATAGTTCATGTCAATGGCAACCATTGGCTGTGTGTGTCAAACAAGTTCTGTCCTGCAGGAACTGTAGACATATACGACTGCTCACCTGGCACTGGATTTTCACCGTCTCTTAAGCGACAGTTTAACCAGTCTGCCATGCGAGCACATTTTGATTTGTGTGTGGATAAAGAGAAAAAAGATATGTTTCCAGTATCAACTCGTTGTCGGCGAAAAAAACACGAAGAGTAGAATCAAGTCCATGAAAATGGTGCCAGTGTTTGTACTTGTCGCCTACAAAGCTGATACAGTAAAGGGATTAGTCAAGTGTTCCCAATGTAAAGAATGGTATCATTCAAAATGTGACTACATCGATTTGGAGTTGTATATTATTTCTATATTTTGCCATAATTAAGTTGTTAAAAGTGTAGCAAATAAGTAGGCATATTCCATTATAGCCAGTGATGGTGCAAATTAAAAAAAAACCTCACAATTTTATACATCTAGCTAGCAGCAAGTGACATAACCAGCAGAAAATTAAAAGTACTGTAGAATGGAATATTTTAGATACACAGTCATAGCAATAGTTGATACAAAAATGTAAAAATTGATCAAGACCAATAGCTCAAAGTAGCTAGGGAGAACTTTAATGAATGACCTCACATAATTTGCTACTTTTACGACTACTTTCATTTGATATGTTTACACGAAGAAAAAAACAATCCTAGGAATAGCACGAGCAAAAGCTTAAAATATGATAAGAAAGCACACACTAATAGTGATTTCAGATTCATACAACAGATTACATGGAAGTTAATAATGCTAAACATATTATATAGTGTTGGGGTGAGGGTGAATGAGGCAGACTGACATGTTAAGGACATTACTATTTTAAAACTAAAATGTAAAGTATGATCTTATAGCTTTAAAAAAACGCGAGAACCAACATACTACACAGTTTTAGTAAATTAAAGATAATTTCCCTCATTTTAAGCGCTGTTAGAAGGCTAACTCACTGGTTTAAGCTCTGCCCATTCCTCCTCTGCTCTGCCACTTCAACCCGCTCGCTCCACTCCTCAGTATCCAGTTTAATAAAATGGGGATACCCATATTTCCGCAGGGATGGCCATATTTCCCGTAAATATAGGTACGGGGGTACCTATATTTCTGGAAGTATGGGTATGGGGTTACCCATTTTGTCCTAAATATTGGTACCCGGGACACCCATATTTGGGGATACCCAAATTTACTTGACACCGGTCGCTTTTCGTAGGAAATATTAGGTAAAGCGTTTCACTGACGAGGCAATTTGGAGAGGGGGCGTGGTGAATCCGGTTGACAATGCATATCTTTATATAATTTTGACTGGAGAGACTATCAAAAAGTAGTTGGTGTCGAAATTCACCAATTATGGAGCCAAAAGATAACCTTATTGTAGTCGGCACAAATCAACTGAGGGTTATTGCTGTGGAATGCCCAGGTAAAAACGTGTCTTTGTTTTAGGTTATATATATAGATGTTCTGCTCGTTTTATGAATTTACACAATCTATAGATTAGCATTTATAGCTATATCAATAAATCTATACTTCAATTTCGGAACTTTTAAATTTTCATTGCAACATAAGCGAGTATACGATATACTTTGTAAAATCAGGTCCATAGTAAATGTTAATTGTTTCTAACTATTTGTATCTAATAAATTTTCATAAAACACCTATTTGCCATTCATTTAGGGTACAAAGCAAATGATTTTATAAACAATCGGTAGGTTCATATCACAGAATAATTTAAATTATGATAATAGTTTGTTAAATTATAATTTGTAGAGTGTCCATATTGCATAGCTACATAGGAACTTAAACATATAGAGCAAACAACATAACTAGTGATGTTCTTGAGCACAAATGGCGAGCGAGCCTAAAGACTATACTATTTTTATATGAATGATTTTGACTTCTAACACTGAAGCTACTGAAAATAAGGTCCAGTTTTTAAACTTAGCATACAGGGTAAAGGGATTTCAGTGTCATAGTAACAACTCTCTGCAACTGCTTGGAAAGAAAAAAACAACAACAAAACAATACACGTTATTTAAAAGTTTTCTTTGTGATATTCTTTAGCTAAGTAGTGGTTGTGACACACAATGCTTTGACACAACTGGAAATGCACCTACACAGACTTACCTTCGCGGTAGTCTAGTGGACAATGTATTTTCAAGTAAATACTGTTGCGCACGGCTTATAACCATGACAAAGAGCGCATTGACTTACCACCGCCACTAACTCGAATAGAAATGGAAGTCCCTAAGTTTTCAAGTTTTAACTGCACCCGCAAAAGAATTCAAAACGGTAAACAATTCAATTTCTAGGGTGACACGGGTACTGATCGATAAACCAGAGGATTCTGTTTAGTGCAATTTGGGACGGGGTCGACCACATAACTAACACAAAAACGCGAGGGTCAAAGTACAAAATGACATACATACGTCCATACTATATCTAAATAAACAAACATCCCCGATTTTCGATTGTGTTACACCTGTAAGTGTCTCGCTCGCTACGCTCGCTCGCCAATAACAAGGAAAAAAACTGAACTTACCATAAGTAGAACTTACAAATGTCTACTCTGCTTTTCTGGCAGTCTTAGCTTTATTTTCTTAAATTTTAAGCATGTCTAGCAAAAAACAAAAATTACATGAATAGCAGGGAAAAAACTAGAAATTTTAAAGGAGGTTCTTTTTTAAAGGAGGTTCTTTTTTTAAAGGAGGTTCTTTTTTAAAGGAGGTTCTTTTTTAAAGGAGGTTCTTTTTTAAAGGAGGTTCTTTTTTAAAGGAGTTGTTTTTTTTAAAGGAGATTCTTTTAAAGAAAGGGTGAAATATAGCTAGAATAGAAAATATTATAAATACTAATATATATTTATGATATTCATTCAATAATTAACTTTATAGTGAATCTCGAGTGAATTCATTGCTAAATAAGGTAGGCAGTAATTACACTTATTAAAAAGAAAAAAGCCTACTAAATTACAAAGGTGGATTTTTCAAGACTTAAATGAAATGAGAAAATAAGCCAGTTGGCTAGCTAGATAATTATGAAGAAAAAATAAACAGATTTAATAAATCTTTAAATGAATGTAATTTACAAAATTAGATGAACATAGCTTTAATTGTGAATTAAACAATGTAGAAAAAAATGATGTCTTTGATATGCTAATTAATGACTAAAAAATCCCTACAATAATGTTATTCTGTCCAAAAAAAAACACATTGGTTTAATAGTTTTTACAGCTGCCTTCCTCTAGTGTATAACCTACTCTACCAGGTTAGAGCAGCTTCTAGAATATTTGCTGGGGGTGTGGGAAGCCCCTAGAGAATTTTACCACCAAATTTACACCTGCAGGAGTTACCAACAAACTATGTGGTGAAAATATCTAGCATGGAATAAACCACTTATTACACTAGTCAGAGATATAGCTAGGTATTTTACTCTCAGGCTTTATTTTCACTCTATATAGCCTCTGGGTCCGGAAAATAAATTAGCCTGATCTTGAAATATTTCTCCATATCACACTCTTAACTCTTGTAATAAGTACTATATATAATATATTGTGCAATAATCATTTTGACAATTTTATGATTCAAATTCCTATTATTCTTTTTCTGATTGTTGGGTTAATGTTTGATGAATGTTTAAATGACTATATTGAAACAGTAGCATAGTGCAGACTGAATTCAATAGAAGATACTTTTTAAAGCAACAATTTTGATTACATTTTTATTCACTTTTTTGCTTTACTTTTATTGTAAGTATTGAGTATTGTGTATTGTCTGGTGTAGCGGTTATGTATCGAATGTGGTAGTTTTCATGAGACCCACATTTAAGTATAGACACATAAGTTAATAAATGACCAAAAAAATCACCTAAATTTAGAATTGCTGAAGTAGATGTTTGACATGATTTTAAATTCAGTAATAATTTTTGATAACATTAATAATAATTTTTGATAATTTTTTATAACAATATTAATAATAATTTTTGATAATACTTTTTGATGATGATAATAATAATAACAATGATGATAATAATATTAATAATATTAATAGTACGGCGCGTAAGTTTCCCATTAAAAAAGAATGGGAAAAATCGCTGTTCAATTGAAATCGCACAGGGAAAATGAAATAGCGCGTAACTAATTGAAATACCTCAGTAACTAAGTGGAACTAAGTGAAATACCTCGGTAGCTAAGTGAAATAGTACGGGTAAGTGCACACGCGTAGAGCGTTAACCTTAGAAACGTACAATTTGAGTAGTTTCTAGTAGGGGACAATGTGCAAGAGACTTTTAAAAAAGCTGGCCTACTATTAGCGAGTGATAGCACGGATAACCTGTGCTATTAGGGATCAATAGCACTCGTAAAGCATTTGAAATAACACTCGGCTTAGCCTCGTGCTATTTCAATCGTTACTCGTACTATTGATCCCGAATAGCACGGTTACCCGTGCTATTACTCATACTAATGATATTATTATTATTAATATATTATTATTAATAATAATAATAACTAGCTAGTACCCCGCCACACAGTGGCACTTGATGTATTAACATTTGCAAATTACAAATACAGTAGCATAAAGGTTGTTTTTGTTTTTTTATTCATTCTTATGTCTTCTACCACTTGGTTAAGTTGCATCATCTCTTTCTTGCTCTCTTTTTTCCTGTGTGAGCATTATCACTTGCTCTGAGGTAACAATAGTTGTCATTTCCTTAGCCACCTCCAGTGAATGGGATGATGCTTTAGCCATTGAATTTTTGGCAACAATTTACCTATTGAGTTTGTGGTGACGCTATACCAACCCAGCTCAGATAATGAATTATTTATGAATACACACACAATGTCATCGTCATCGTTGTTACTGACACTTAAGCTTATTATTTAGATAATAATGGTGTCTTGCCAGATATATAGGTAGAGTGTGCCATATATTAATACGGTAAATATATATAGATTAATAATTGAATACCGCAGAATATCATGAGTCTGTCGGCTAGCATTTACACGAGTACCGCAGGCACGAGTGCAAATGCCACCGACAGACTCATGATATTCCCATGGTATCCAATGATTAATCAATTTATTGTGTACTGATCATGCGCGAATGGCATAGAAACCGAGTGGCTAATGTAACAGATGCTGCCTATAGAAGTCTTTCGATTTTTTTTCTGATGAAGTTTGAGGTGGAGTAGAAAGGGAATGTGAAAGGCAAGAAGTACCGCCAGCTTGTAGCATTGAGAGTGAACATCAGTTAGTCTTGACAATGAGGAATTACAGAAGTTTTTAGAAGAGCAAAAAACTATAATACTCAAAATAAAACATTACCTGACTTGAGAACGTGGTAGCTATCGTTCATGCAAAGGGATAAATGAAAAGCGAAAAATTGAGAATATTCCACCCAAAGAATTAGACAGACTTCTCGCAGAGTGCAAGCGGTAGTCTGTACGAACCAAGCACTCTTACTTCCGTTCAAAAAAGTTTGAATAGATATCTGACAAAAGACCATCACAACCATATAGCATCATAAGAGATTCTGAGTTTAGATCATCTCAACGGCTACTCATAGCCAGTAATAAATAGTCTCTGCGTTCACATGAAGCTATTTTATTTAACCAAATTAATGTAATTGGCACAGAATGGTAATAGAATTAGCAGACCCTCAGGGGACGCAATAAGAATAAAAATGAAGCTTAGGGGGACGCAATAACCCAACACAATAACTCCGGACTTCCCCTTTACTGCGGAATATTGCTGATGTACGATAAGTTCCAATTCAATACATTTTCTGTGTAAAGGCACTCAAATAAATGGCAATACTGCATCCACATTCTGAGAAGTCCTACGGTAGTGTTTTTGACCACAACCAATCAATTAACTTACTTTAAAAGCTGTAACTCTTGGTGAGACATGGAAAACTTATTTTTATCCTTTGCTTAATCCCATTATTTAGTTATTGTAGCAGATGTGTCTTGTATAGATATTTCCAATCAGGCAATGTTGATATACTTAGATTTTTGATAAATGTTACTAATATTACTCTGTCTTTTATACAACCTGTTTTATACAAAGTTGGCTATGACAATGTTATTTACAAAAAATGTTAGTGCTTAGGTATTAGGTGGTTATATGTTACTCGCTAATGTCCAAAATTATAATGAAATTTACATAGCCAAACCTTATTTTGTTCACAATTATTTTTACAAGATTACTGTCATAATTAGGAATGAGAAGTACATGTATCTTTTGCATGCTTCATTTGGAAAACTGTACAGTAACTTTTCTAACGTATACCCTAAACACCAACGTTCTTGTACTTACCATTGTAATATTTTTTAGCTGTGCACTCACATAGACTAGCATTTAGGACGAAGTCTCATACCAATGTTCTCTTCATTTCAATATAGAAGTTATATTATATTGCAGGTTATGTCAATGATGTGAAAATAGCACTTGACATGTTTGGAGGAATAGCTGCCATAAAAAAGGTATTGAATTATATAATATTTGTGAGAGATAACTATAATGTTTACTTTTACTACTGATTCAATCTTATTATTTTGAAAGCTATTTATGTATCATTTATATAATATTTTTAAAATTTTATTATTGATTCAGTTATCTTGGTTGAATTGCATTCAATGGCCTATATAATATTATGTATATGTGTGTCAGCGTTTCATACCGAGGTAGGGGCGCCCTGGGATTTCCCCTCCCCCCTCCAGCTTGAGTTCCCCCCCCCCCCCCCCCAGAATTTCATGAAATAAATTAATAATATTTACTACTTAATGGTATTCTGTGGTTATGATTTATAATGGTATTCTGTGATTTTGTTGTTTGTATACATCTAATATTTCGTGAAAGTTCACTTCAGTTAATTGAGGTCCTTCAATTGCAATACGCATTAGTCTTCCAAGATTGATGTCACTAATTCTAGACCTGAGACAATTTTTAATCAAATGGGTATGGTCTCAGCAAAAGTGGGTGTGGTCAAACAAGTGTGGGCCCCCCTCCTTCCTAAACTCTTCCCCCCCCCCCCCCCCCAGAAAATAATCCTGTATGAAACCCTGTGTGTATGTATACAAATCCAATGTTTCAACTTATTGTTAAAGTCCTTCTTAGAGGTCAATGAGGTCAAGCTTCCATGATGGCTACATAAGCAAAATATTAAGCTTAACAGCCAATGTATAGTGTTCAAGACTGTCCAGCAAGTGCATGACGTGAATCCCAATGTCGTCTGATGGACGTGCACTACACAGCAGAAAACACAGAGGACTGTGTAGTTAAGACCCACTAACTGGTGTAGATAAAGTCGGAGTTTCGTAACAAGAAACCAGTCCACCATGGATCAACAGGAAATCTCGTATAGCTGAAAGTAGAGATGGGGGGTCGTAAATCCTTGCTCGCTCTCCCACTGCTATTTTGAACAAGCTTGGCAGCTGTGGGCCTGTCCCGACTAAGACGTCTCTTGCCAGGTTCAAGCGCTCACTTGGAGATAGCAAGATAGTTGCTGCCACCAGAATTCCAAGTCTGTTCCTTCTCTAAACTATCCCTGGCCGTAGCTAGTTCCCCTGCTGCAGGATGAGGATCATAGGAATAGGTTAATTTAATTAACTAGAGGTGACTGACGTACAGAACAGAACTAAGAACTGACTCACAAAGAATCCAACATGACTTTTATACTAGATACACGCTAACACACAAACTCTGTTCATGACACCTATAAACATGACTTCTGCACAACCAACTCATGACTCTACAATCATGCAACAAACAACTCATGATCGTTTCTATGTACACACACAGTCATGCAACAAACAACTCGTGATCGTTTCTATGTACACACACAATGTTCATTCTCCTCTCTTCTTCTTTATTCATGTGGGAACTCCCACATCTCCCTCCTCCTCACTAGAGGTCTTCTCGCCTTCTTCTATACACTCTCCTACTCTGCGGCTCAGACAGTCTGCCACCACATTGTCTCTGCCTTTGCGGTATTCTACCACAAAGTCGAACTCTGTCAGCTTGAGTGCCCAATTATACAGACGTCTATTGTGCTGCTGAGCAGTCATCAGACTCTCCAATGATCTGTGGTCCGTCACCACCGTAAACTTCCTCCCATAGAGGTAGAACGCAAAATGTCTGACGCTTTCAAACAGCCCCAGTCCTTCCAGCTCCTGAGCCGAGTACCTTAACTGAGCTCCTCTCAGCTGCATTGAGAAAAAGGCCACAGGTTCCCTCTTTCCCTCTCTCTCCACCGACAGAACAGCTCCTATTCCAGTTCCGCTCGCATCTGTCTCCAACACAAACACATCACGCATACACGGCCCAGTAAGACACACATGACACAACAACTTATCTTTGAGAAGGTCGAAGGCCTCCACCATTGGCTTCGACCACTCCACAATGCCCGGTGCTGTCTTGAATGTCGAAGGTGTCAGGAGGGACGAGCACTCATGAAATCCCTGGATAAATCGCCTGCAGTAGTTGATCGTACCCAGGAACTCTCGCAACTGCCTCCTTGACTTTGGCCTGGGGTGCCTCCTCAGAGCCTCTGCTCTCGCTCCAGGGATGTCAATAACACCCTCACCCACAACATGGCCTAAAAACTCCAGCCTCCTTCTCCCAAAACTACACTTACTCCTTTTGCACGTCAAACCTTCCTTCTTGAGCACACCAAACAGCTTCCTCAAATGCACAATATGCTCCTCCCAACTCTCAGACACAACCAAAATGTCATCAATGTACACCTTCGCAAATTTTTCACACCCCAACAACACAGTGTCTATCAGTCGTTGAAACACGATGGAGCGTTTGCCAACCCAAAGGGCATCCGTTTATACCTAAATTTACCAAACGGACAGGTGAAACACGTCTTGTCTCTATCACACTCCTCAACCTCTACCTGGTGGAACCCCTTGGAAAGGTCCACCTTGTCCTTTCCCCACCAACTCAACCATCTCATCAAAACCAGGGATGTAGTACGGCTCTTTAGAGGTGATTGCATTCAGCCTCCTATAGTCCACACATAACCGCACTCCACCGTCGTGCTTCCTCACTGGGACCGGGGGGGAGCATTTTTGCCAGGACGGGTATCCCGGAGAAACTGCTGACGGACCAGGGCAGTCAGTTCTGTTCGAGGCTTGTGAAGGAGCTTTGTGTCTTGCTGAATGTGGACAAAGTGAGGACATCGCCCTATCATCCCTAGTGCAACGGTATGGTAGAGCATATGCATGGGACGTTCGAGGCAATCCTACGTAAGTGTGTAGAAAGGAAGCAGGATTGGGTAGTGCAAATTCCTTATGTACTGTTCGTGCTGAGGCAGATGCCCCACGCCGATTCAGGGTTTAGTCCGTTTGAATTGGTGTACGGGTTTAGGGTTAGGACGCCCCTCGATGCATTGTATTATGGATTGGTTGAGTGCGAACATGGGAAGCTGAATGTGTGCGACTGGGTGGCAAATATGGCTGATAGGTTGGAGTTTGTGAGGGATGCCGCGGCATTGAATTTGTCTAAGGCGAGGGAGAAGAGGTTGATTCAAGTGAATAAGGATGCGAAACAGAGAAAGTTGACGGTTGATAGTAGGGTCTTGTACAGACTTCCGGGCATGACTTGTAAGTTGGGTGAGTCATGGGAAGGTCCATACACGGTGGTGGAAAGGTTAGGGACTGTGAATTACACGATTAGTAAAGATGGAACGAAGAGGCATAGTAAAGTTATTCATGTGAACTGTTTAAAGGAATATGTGGAGTGTGGGAGTGTGTGCAGATTGGATGTGGTTGTGGAAGAAGAGTGTGAAGAGAGGAATAAGTTAGAGGGTGTGTGTGAAGGGTTTAGTCGGAGCGAGTTGGATGGTGTGGTGTTGGAGGAGTTCGTGGATGTGTTCTCTGACAGGCCGGGGAATACGAGGAAGGTTTTGATGACCATTGATACAGGCAATCATCAGCCTGTTAGGCAAGCTCCGTATTCTGTCCCTCTGGGTATTCGAGCTGGAGGCTCTTGAGGAATGTGGTGTTATAGAGAGATGCGAGAGTGCCTGGTCATCTCAGCCCCTCGGCCACTGCCTTGGCTGTGATGGTCTTTAGAGGTACCGCATCTGGCCACCTTGTTGCCAGGCAGACTTACGTCAGCAGGAATCTGCATCCACCTTTGCCCTTCTCTAATGGACCGATGATGTCCACAACGTCCTCAAAAGGCTCAGTAAGCACAGGCCTCTCCACAGCTGGAACCTTCTTTGGCCTATACTTTGACATCTTCTGACAAACAACACATTTCTTACAATGATGCATAATATCCTTAGACATAAACGGCCACACAAACCTCTTCCCAATCAGCTTAGACACTTTCTCCTGCCCCAAGTGACCAGACTTCTCATGGCCTAACACCATAATTCGCTATCTAAACTCCTTGGGCACAACCAACACATCCCTAATCTCATCCCAAGCCACATACACACTTCTCACTAACTCATCTTGCTTCCACAAGAACCCCCGTTCCCGCCTATCACCCAGCTCTCTCCACTCCTTGAGACTAGGATCTCTCTTCCAACATTTTCAACCAAGTCAGCCAGGTCCGTGTCCTTGCCCTCACTCGGAACACGGCCACTCAAAGCGGTGGGCGACGCCACCACCTCTTCACCACTCTCATCCTTGTCCCCATCCACATAAGACTCTCCCAGACTCCTCTACACCTGGACCCAACTCTGATATCGAAGGCTCCACCTCAGCACCGGCCCCTGTCTCCCCTTCATCCTCAATACAACTCCATAAAGGCACCGTCCTCACCTCTGCAGCCTCCATGCCTTCTGTAACAGGAACATCAACAATAACACCGTTTACACACTCATTCAATGCCCTCTTGGCACCACTTGGTCCCTTGACCACTACATCTGATTCGCACTTCTCTAAGGCCTCAGCCCTGGCCATGGATCTGGTTAGAGCACACACACTGTACCTTTCTAGGGCCTTCTCAATACCTCTCAGCTCCTCTTTATTCCTAAGGTTAATGGAAAGCAAACATCCTGTCTGCTCCATGGGGTGTTCGTCCACAGCCACAACCCTCTCTATCACCCGACCATCAATAACAAAGGTTGCTTTCGACTTCTTGTACGTGACACGAGTATTGTGAACTCCGAACATAACACACTCCCCGCAGTCCTCTGACCCCTCAGGAATTAGAGCCCTGGGCACTAAGCTAAAGTCTGCCCCTGAATCGACCAAATTCTCAGTAGCCACTCCATTCACAGATCCGAGTACAACATTATCCTTAGCTCCACCCACTTGCAAACCATTCACAAAAACATTGGTTCTACCCTTCTGGTGTACGCTCTTGACTACAGGCTGCCCCACCTTCTTGGAAGGGCAGTCAGGGGCCTTATGCCCCTCCTTCTTGCAGCTAAAGCACGTAATGGGCCTAGGACGGCTAGCAGTATCTGTACCCCGGTCAGTACTAGAGCTCGAGGAAAGACCAACCTTACACTCAGCCACCCTATGACCTGCCTCCCCGCAGCGAAAGCAAGTGAGCCCACCCCTGCTAAACTCACCGCCCCTGGCCAACCTGTTGGGCTTCACCATCTCACCCCCTTTCCTAAAAAAATTGCCCTCGGCCCTCCCGGCCAACCATCCACAGATAGCATTTTCCAGCTCAACCATATTCGTCACTGATCTATTCTCCAAGTACGTGACACCACTATCAGGAAGCCACTTCCTGATCACTGCCAAAACCCACATAAAAATCCCATCCTCCAACGTCTTAGCACCCTGTACCATGCCCCTACACACCTTTTGCACCAAAGCTACCATAGCTTCCCCAGACAGCGCCTTCAGCGTGTCACTATTGATCTCAAACACCCGTATGAAATGCTATTTTCCCCTACAGCATTCAACAGCATTGTCTTCACCTCCTCATAACTATCCTCAACGACTTCCACTCTACTAATTTTCTCCCTCAGAAACTCCGTCAGCCTAGGAGTCACTCTCTCAACCCATTCACCTTTATCCACACCACCATCTCTCATAATGTTCTCAAAATCCACCAAATACCTACCCAAATTGCCAGATTCCTTATAACCCCCCAACATCTGCAACTTCTCTCTTAGCTTGTTCCGTCTGTCCTTTTCTTCCAACTCCTCCTTCCTCCTGTGCCGTTCCTCTTCGAACGCTGCAGTCTGGCGTTTCCATGCACTCGCTGCCTCCTCTGCCCTTCTTGATGCCTCCAACTCCACGTTGGCCTCCGAACGAGAATGATCCAGTCTGGATAGGTGCTCGAACATGGCTGTCATTTCCGCCTTCCTGGCTTCATCCCTCTGGACCATGAACTTCATGCTCCTCAACACCCATCTGTCCAGAAGTGTCAGTGTCTGCCACTAGCAACTAGCTCGAGCTCACCCTCGTTACCAAAATCCAACTGGACAAGTGTAAGCTCACTAGATTCTTCGAACTCGGCCTCTGAGTCACCTGCGATGGCCTTTGTCAGACACTCACTTGCACCTCCCGACCTGATATTGTAGGGTGATGATTTCCGCAAAACCTTAGGTTCTTTCGAAGGCTTGTAAGCAGTGTCAGGAAATTGTTTCCCAACCTTTCTCTGTCTCCTTCCTGACACCTCCTCCAACCTCAACGCTGGCATTGAACCGGAGTGACTTCGCCTCCGGTGGGACCTGCACAAAAAAACACACAATGACTCCAATTCCACAAAATCGCACACAGTGAGACACACGAAACAACCGCCACAAAAAAAAAAAAACCCCAGAAATATTCCACTGAAGAGTTCAACTCCTCCGTAAACTCTCAGCAATGATGGAGACTTCACAGCGCACTGAAAGTCCGCGAGTTCGTCAACTGAAGACCGTAGTGTTCCAAAGACTTGGTAGAGTGTCACAGCGTACTGAGAACCTGTGAGTTCGTCGACTGAAGACCGTAGTGTTCAGAAGACACCGCTGCCGCCAGATGTGGGCCTGTCCCGACTAAGACGTCTCTTGCCAGGTTCAAGCGCTCACTTGGAGACAGCAAGATAGTTGCTGCCACCAGAATTCCAAGTCTGTTCCTTCTCTGAACTTTCCCTGGCCGTAGCTAGTTCCCCTGCTGCAGGATGAGGATCATGGTAATAGGTTAATTTAATTAACTAGAGGTGACTGACGTACAGAACAGAACTAAGAACTGACTCACAAAATCCAACATGACTTTTATACTAGATACACGCTAACACACAAACTCTGTTCATGACACCTATAAACATGACTTCTGCACAACCAACTCATGACTCTACAATCATGCAACAAACAACTCATGATCGTTTCTATGTACACACACAGTCGCGCAACAAACAACTCGTGATCGTTTCTATGTACACACACAATGTTCATTCTCCTCTCTTCTTCTTTATTTATGTGGTAACTCCCACAGCAGCAACGTCATCCCGTAATTGGTAAGAGGTGGTAGTTATAGACAGAGGCACTAAGAACTGAGTTACAGATCAAAGAAAGTTCTGCACATACAGATGACAAATAAGTAACCCTGCAGTATATATTTTACAGTAGGCATACCCACCAATCATTTTGCTAAAATTTACATTTTGTTTTATGAAATTACCCAGGAGAATTAGACCTAGTTGACTCCTGAGGAAGGCTTCCGCATGGAGTCAAAACATCAGGTTTAATTTAATTATAATAATATATTATATATGTTACAGACCATTTCAAACTACAAGCCCGTTATAAACTGATCTGGACCCAGTGGTGATGTACTATTAAAACCAAGCAGTCTCACCTGAAGGTCAGACAGGCTCCTAGCTAGCAACCAGATACAATCTCTGTTCTGGTAAAGAGCACAAAGTATTATTTTACTGTTTGTTGAATCCAGTTCCCCACAAACTGTAACAGGGTAATGTATGGGGTAATTCTGGGAGAGAACATCATTGAAGCTATGAACAACCCTAAAAAAATCAGTAAATAAATTTTTTTTTGTGTAAAAAATGGGTTTGAAATCTTAAATGTTTCAAGCTTTGGAAAGATAAGATATTTTAGTGGTTCCAAAATTTCAGATGCAAGCCTAGCTAATGTCAAATTCATGTGTGGTAATACGTTCATGTCAAACCTATTATGCTGCCTAATCTACCACATCTTACATGCATTGGTGTCCTTACGTCTTGCAGCATCATATACCAGTGTTTCATTAATTATTGCAGGGGTTCATTTAGGGGGGCCAGGGGCACTCGCCCCCCTTGAAGTCATTTTGCCACCCCTTGAAATATTCTTAAACTTTCATAGCAAAAAAGCAAAGTTAAAAAGTGAATAATTAAAGTGAAGGCAAATGCTTAAATTGTAAGTTTATTGCTGCTCTAATTATTGTCTTGGTAGTTGAAGCCCATCTCCTTTCTTGTCTTAGTTCAGTATGAAAATTTTGACCCCCTTGAAATAGCGCAAACTCAACCTCGCCTCTCTTACATTGATTCCTAAATGAACCCCTGACTGGTGACCGAAATTTATAGAGAACAAAAAAAAACAACTATGAAATGTTGCAAGAGCTAACAACAACCACTGAGACTATAACTACTGCTATCATGGGGGGGGCGGGGGGCAGGGGAGGGACATTTCTTGAACAAAACATCCTTGGCGAACTGGAATACAAACAATTACATCTTGTTAGTGATCAACTTTCCGCTAGCCCACTTCAGTAGAAGAGAGAAACCCAAAATCATTGAATTAAGTATGAACAGAGACTCACTCTGACTAAGGTGTTGCCTTGTCACTTTTGAGAAATAATGTCACTTTTTCTAGAATTTGAACTGAAATAAGTGCACAATGCAAGTACATGGAGCTTTAATTTGTTGCATTGTGCCAGATCATTTGTTTTTTTTAACATGTATAGAGGAGTTGGTAATTAATAGTTTGAAATGAAATATTTGAAAAATGTGAAAGGAATCTGTAAATTTTAGACAAAGAGGTATCACCATTAATTTGTATTGTCTACTTGTTGTTTTCAAATTCTAGGAACAAAAGTTGCTAGGAAATTCCTTTTCAAAATACGTCAGAATGATTCTCTAGTCATACATAATTTATTTGTAGTTCTGACATTGTTCTTTCATACATTCACAAGGTTTTTAGTGAGGGATGTCTAGTACTTGACAGCAAGTGTGGTTGCTGAAGTAACAGGCTATAATTTGAGCTCTAAAAGGTTGCACCTTAGAAGAATCTAGGTGGATGACAATTATAAACAATTACAAGTGTGTAAAAAATCAATCAATAAATAAAAGCCCAACGACAAGATAACAAAAATTGTGCACTAAAGGTATTCTTTCTGCTTGAATTATATGTTAAAATAAATAATTAAGCCTGAATCACAGCAATGGGTTACAAGTATGTTTTAAATCATGGATGCTACATGGCACCTAATGGTCAAGAAATGATGCCATACACATTTCTTTCCATGCAAGAACATATACACGAGCATCTACTACAACTACTACTAATATAAAGTAGATAGAATCACTTGTGTGTAAGTAATGACAATGACCGAGGGTGTGTATCCATAAATAATTCACTGGAATTCAGTAGAAGGCATGTGATTAAGAAATTGAAGTTGATTAAAATGACAGAGATACTGGAAAAGGAATCCAAGAGTCAAGAAGAAAGCTGAGAAAGAAATAAAAGCTAAGCTATGGCTTAGGAAGAAGGAGAGCTGTAAAGGGAAATGGATGTAATTAAACTAAGTAGTAGAGGATAATACAATGGATGAAAATACCTTGTGCTACTGCATTTCCAATTTGCTAAAGTTGGTACATCAAGTGCCATGGTGTGGCAGGGTACTTGATAGTTATTATGAAGTACTACTAAAGTAAAGATATTAGACATACTTTATATTTCTCAACCGCCCAAGACGTATTTCATCAGATTGCTGCACTTGTGCACACAGAGACACTACAATTAAAACTTCTACACTTGGAACTTTACAACCCAGCATGGATCTATACATGAAACAAATCTAGAAAGGGAATAAAAAACAACTTCCTTAAATTTTAGAAGGGGCAGTGAGAGTAAAATACAGATATATTATGCTGTACATGAGTACTTATGATGCTAAAGTAAGTCGATTTTGTTGCATATTCATAACGTTAATATAGAAAGATTTCTAGAGGGGACAAAATATTCTGGGGTGGGTAGGTGGGTGGGGTGGAGCTACATAGCCCACTGCCATTGAATACAATCATGACAGCATGCACTCCTTTATTGGTGAATTTTTGTTGAGAAATATTTTTTCCTTTAATTTAATGTGCCCTATGTATTTTAAATACTGTTTGAAATTTGTTAATAAAAGTATATGGTAATGGGCATAATGGCCTGATTTAGGTTCTATCACTCTGATGTGCACAGAACTAAAAAGAGATTGCTCTGAGCAACACAATTCATTAACATCTAAGTTGTTGTTAGTTGATCTATGTATCTGTGTGGGTGGATACACAGTAGACCTTCATTAATCCAAACAATATGGGACCAAGAGGGTGTTCAAATTAATGAAATGATTGCTTTGAAAAAAATCATTATGAGTGGGAGTTTTTTTTTGTTTTGTTTTTTGTTTTCATTTAAATGAAGTTTATTGCGATTTCTTTTCAGTTACATTCTTGTAAGAAGATGGACAACTAACAGATGCATGCACGAACAGTTAATTGTGCTTTTTAATAGGAATGGCATGCCCAAATTGCTTTAATTTGTAAACTTTCGTTTAGCAAACTTTTGAAGACTATCTGTTTATTTCAATATTTTTTAAATATTTTTATTCAGATAAAATATTTACAAGCACATAAGGGTTCTATGTTTAGGGTCTGCTTTGGCAACTGCCCTATTTCACATTTAGCAGATTGTTTTAGTTATTTTTGCCAGGTTTACTATCTGACTCATCTTAATGATCTGATTCTTTTTATAATTGTCTGACACCGTTTGAATGTTCTGAACAATCTGACCAGCCTAAAATAATCTGGCCAGTGCTCTGGCCTGTTTTAAAATGGCTAGTCCATTTTATAACAGTCTCAGTTTGTAGTTGGTCTGTAATGTAATAGTTAAACATGGTTCAAAGAATTATCGCCTATAACCATCTCAATATTGAGGGCGATTATCTAGTAATAAATTCTAAAGCTCCCATGGTTGGACTATTTTCTACCTAGTTACCTTTTTGAATAGTGTAAGAAACCATTATAAAGAGAGGATATTGTTGTTTTGATGGGGGAATATGTGTCTAGTAAATGCAGCAAGGGTTACTCCAAATACTGATAACAAGAAGTGCATTCATTCGATTTCCGCTCCCTTCAAACCAAAACAGTAGTATTTGGGTGATGATATCAAGTGAAGTTCACGAGACAAGAATTTTTACCCCAATAAATAATTCTCCATGTCAGTTCTTTATACAAAAATGGAGTAACTGTTTCTAAAGAAAACTGTAGAAGGAAAAAAAGGAAAAAAAGATTTACCTTTGTAGCTAAAACAACCATGATAAGTCACTTTATACCATAAAATTGTTTGTGCATCTCATTTTATTAAAAACAACAACAAAAAAACAACTCTACTGTGTGCAATATATTGTATATATTGGTGGTTAGAACAGAAAAAACACTGATTTTGTTATATTTAGCTAAAACACTTATTTGTAGTTACAGAAGCCCACACATTTGAACTACTTCCTATACACATGTTGACTATTGAGGTACATGGTCGACTATATGGTTTTATACATAGTTTGTTTATGTCTTTAAATTTCTTCCATATGATTAAAACTTTCTCAATATTTTGTGCCTCTATGTACAACTTATACAGCTGGTGATGCTACTGTTGTTCAGTGAAAGCTCATCATTCTCAGCCGCAATCATCTTGATATTCATCCACTTCTAATTAAACCTGTTTTTTTTTTAATAAATATACTGTCAAAATCTATAGGAGTTAAGAAAGTAATTGTAATTTAAAAAAATATGGAATCTATTTAAACAACCAAAAGGTATGCTACCTTCTTTTTTTTTAACTTTTGAAAAGGGAAGTTTAATTTGCTGAACTTACTACACACACCGACGTTTATATTCTGTCATCCAATGAAAATTAAGAGTTACTGGAACTGTAGAACTATTATCATTAGAGAATACTTAGAAGGAATAGAGAAATAAATACTTCTATCATCGTAAAATTGTGAAATTTCCAATTAAACTATAGAGAAAAAAGTGAGTTGTGTGATTCACTATTCCTAAAACTTCAGCCTGAGATGTAAACCATACTCTTTAGCAGGCACTTCAAATCCTCAATGGTTACTTTATTTGTATTCTCATAATAAAAATTTATTTAATTATTATTTTTGACAATATTGCATTTACATTCTGGCTACTTCAAATTGCAAATGATAGATCACATAAAAAGGCACGTGTGTTACATTGAATGATTTAGACTGAGCTTTTAATTCAAATTCAGCAAAGGGTTTGAATAGTAACAATAATAATTTTGTTCATTTTTACTTGTAGCCTCTCCTAGGAATAATGTAATTTGTCACCTTCGTATAAAAATCATGTTTCCAAGTAGGGTATGTGTTGTTATTTCAATAATAACTACAGTACAGGGGATGCAAATATTCCAGCTTGTTCTTTGCTGAATTGGATGCAGCATAGCCACAATTCACATTTTCCTTGTATTATTACACGTGTTTGTAAACCGATGCTTATTGCAAATCCTTGAGTCAGAATTTTTTTTTGGATAGAATGTATATTATTAAGATTCAAGTAATTTGTAGATGTGTTGTTGTTTTTTTGTTACTTGTAGGCTGAAATTGATGGTGGGAAATTAGAGATGAAATTTAGGCTTGGGGATTCCCATTGCAAGCCATTAGTATCTAAACAAGCTGTTGAACCAATTATGCTATTAAAAGTAAGACGGAAAAAAAGATGTAAAAATCTTCGAAATTCTCACTGTATTGTGGACATGATTGGATTTGTTAGCAAATCCTTCCAATTTAACGGTAAATATATACATATTGTAAGTTGGCTCAAGTGAATTTACACGTGATTGAATGGGAATATGCTAATTTTTTGCACTAAACTTATACATTTTAATGAGTTTTCTCTTGAGACATACATTTTATCAAGCCACCTCAATCATGCCATAGTAGCTTGATTAAAAATTTCCCTGTTGGTATGTGCAATTTTAATACACAACCAATTAATAGAATTATGGTTTAGAGTGCATACATAAATGCTATTCAGGCAAGTCCACCAAATTATCAATAGAAAATTTTACCACCTCATTACGAAATAATGTGGCATTTTTATAATTCTTGGTATTAGTGTATGCCCACTTATCCAGAGAAGAGAACATATTAAGCATATGAAATCAATTTTAAAATGTTGAGTTTGAACCAACTTGCTCCTATAGTATAGAAGAATTAATAGGAATGTATTGTATTAAATTCTCTAATCCCAAAGTTTGACGTATCTAGCTCATACTTTTGATGCCATAAAGTAACTGTTATATATTGCCATCATAGAAATTAAATATAAGAAACTATCTATTTACCTTGCCAGAGCCCTATAAGGCAAGGATGTGCAAACTAGAATTTGCCCCATCTCCAGTAGTCCTATTAGTATGCAAGAACCTGTTAGCTCTTGCAGATTATGGATAATTTAAGTTGATGAACTATAAAAGAATTAGCATGATTTGGTAATCTGGCAAACACTTATATCTTGAACTGCAATGTTGCAATTTCAACTAGTTCTTGAGACTGGTAAACTTGTTGCAGTGTAGTTTTTGAAAGGTAGGCTTACCATGTCATCTACTGCTTATTCAAAATGTGATACTGATCCTCTGAGTACATTCAGAAAAAATGAAACTTCACTCAGCTAGAATACTCATCGTGAGTGATTGGGTAACATTTTCATTAATTTTACACCAAGAAGGATATGTAACCGGTTGTAGTTTTTCTTTATTACTAAGACTAGATAGCTAACGCAAACAAACAGGCAGGATAGAAGTTGTCAAACATTGGGTTTGGGAGGATTAAATATCACACCTCCAAAATGTTAATTTAGACGTTCAACTATAATGTTTTAGGCCTAGTATAGAATTTAGAGTAAGGTAGATGCTACAATTTCAGCCTGTGGGCCAGCCCACATGAGAAGATGTAGAAGAGATGAACAGAGAGGAAGATGAAGAGAAGATGAACAGAGACAGAAATAAATATATTTTTTGTGTGGAACTATATTGTGTTGTGTGTGCGCATGCTTGTGTGTCATTGTTGAACTGTTTGTGGATTGCCTTATATGGTCACGTTTTTGTGGAGTTGCAGAACTGTGTGTATTGATTAGTGTTAGCAGGAACAAGTTGGTTGTGTCTCATTTGCCATGTCATGTTGGGGGTGGAGTCATGTCATTTCTATATAAACCACCCACGTGTGTTGTAACTTTCAGTACTAGTAAGATAAAGAATTAAGATCCTGACTCTGTGTTGCTACAGCAACTTAGTCTAGTACTTTGGTGGCAGTGTATCAAAGCTGTTCCTATAGTTCGATTCCTCACTAGGCATCCGAGGAGGTCTGGGAGGGCCGACACAGCCTTGTATGATGTTTACTTCTATTTTTATCACAATAAAAACAGGACAGGGCACTCAAATTATAAAATATTAAAAATTAGTGTAACTAAAAAACGAATGTAAATTGACCCAAAAGTATGTAGTCCTCCAAACCTGCAAAATTATACAGCTTTTCTGTGAGGAGTAGTTTTCCCTCTAGGTCATTTGCACTCATCAAATGTAACCAGATACTGGTAATTTATTATTTTTTAGCTTAGTAGCATTATAATTAGATATATAAATTTACAATACGTTTCGGCTCTAATTCTTCAGATTTGAGGTGTATATGACCATTTAAAATAAATAAACAAAATTATCAACAAGAAGATGCACTTAGCTGGGTCAACATTGACACTAAAGTTCTTTAAGAATGGAGTCCAGGTGGAGTTAAGCTCAAGGCCTTTATCTAAATTTGATGTGGTGTTGGTTCTCTCTCATTAATGCTTCTGTTAGCCTCCTATGGAAGTAATTTGGGACCATTTTCACCTGTGATTTTTTCCATACATGTACTGAGATGCAATTTTTATCATCCATTTTTTAAACTGCATATTGATGTTCTTTCTTTTTTTTTCTAAATCCAGTTGATGCAGACCGAGTGCATGATCTAAGCTTGTCATCATTTGAGGATCCTGGGCCCTCATTGGGAGTTTCAGTTGAGGCCAACAAGAATTCTGGAATGAGATGTGAGCCCAGTGGCAGTAAAAACAACACTTTTCAACCACTGCTCGAATAATAGCAATCATCCCTGGAGTAGCGGTACTGCTGGCGCTGACTCAGTAGAATTCCCCTCTTCACTCATTGCAGGCTATAGCACTATAAAACGGGTAACACACTGGACCTTTTGACTGCACTCAGAAATTCAGTTGTGTGTAGTGTCCTAATGAATATCTTTCTGACACTGCATTCTGGTTATCACTAAATTTCGTACCGGACTTGACTGACAGACCGGACCTTGCGTCTTTACTGAAATGCGGGCTTCTAACAGACCACGGAGCACGAACCTGTAGGACTAGAATTGTTATGGCTTCTCCATGCTACCAGTAATCTAATCAGCTGTGGAGAAAAAATAAATATTAAATGTAAAATTTAAAGCACAAAAAAGTGAATATAAATATAGAAGTGTAATTTTATAGTTAATTCTACAGTTAGCTAATTTATATAGTAGATAAAGTGTGTTGCAGCTTTCGTGATAATGGTAATTCAACTAACAGCAAAAACAAAAATAAATTAAAATGTGCATTGCCATCATCTAACATTGTGACTTCAACAGGTTCAAACTCAGATAGTTATTCAATTACTTCATCCAGCTTCTCTCAACTATCTGGTAGTAGAACTAATTGGTAAATGTTGTTCCACAATTTTACCAGCTTATCATTGCTTGCGTACTCAATAAAATTATGTCTCATTGCATTCAGAGAAAATAGAAGTGGAAATCCCAAGTATTGAAGCAAGTCACGTATGCTAATCAGTTTCACCATCTTCTTCTATGGAGGAGACATGCTTACATCTAAGCATGCTAGAATTTAATAAGTGAAGTAACTTATCCCGGATATTAATATGTCCATCAAATGCTATCACTGGTGTTGAGAACAATCATATTTAGGTGTATGGGGAAGAATTGATGAGCTTGGAATTCAATGATAGCATTTGTGAGGGTGACAGTGAACGCATATGAGATGCTCGATAGAACCATTAACATCCATGGAAAACTAGGCAAAATGGTTTATGATTTTCGACAGAGAATATTAAAGGGGCTTGTATAGAAACCATAGGCAATACAAGATTTGCGATTGGAGATTGTATAGTTAAATGGAGAAGGTAAAACATACATAGACTAATGGAAATTGCAAATCAATTTAATTATGAAAATAATGTACCTAAGTTGTCTGGGAAAAGCTCATGACTACATTGATTTAGTGCGACTACATAGCCATACACCGACATAGTGTGACATAAAAAGAAAGAGGTTTGTGTGTGTGCTCATGGGTAATACCACGGTGTCTAAAGTTATTTCTGAATATTTAGTTATGAAACTGTGACACTAGTGTGGTAGCTGACTATGTAGTAACTGACCACAATTACACATCACATTCACGGCACACTCAGCTCCTCCCCCTGCTATCCCTGCAATTGTTCTGTGGGAGGCCTCCACAAATTAATGTAAGATTTTTTATTGTTTTATAAGTTTGCTGGGTTTTTTTTATATACAAGAATAGAAACATGCCCTCAAAATAAAAATTTAGAAGAGCAATGTCACCAGCCAAGATATTACTCAACAACATCATTGTATATGAACAAGCAACACCCTGTTCAACTGTAAAACAGTAGATATTATGTCTCATTTTATTTAATATCTGAGCATTAGCAGATTTAGGTTTGTTCACTAATGAAAGGTAAAAGAGTGGAATTTGTCTGTATATACCGTATTCCTTACATTTGTTTATAAGCACAAATTCTTGATAAAGGTAAAATCTAAAGTTTCTCAGGCTTATTATATTTGTATCATTGAAATTATATAAATTTATTATATTTTTGTTAGGTATTGCAGATTTTCAAATTCTTCCTCCTGGATTATCGATCACTAAGTATGCCAAGTTACAAGATTTTCAAATAAAAGGTTATTATTTAAAAATTTTAGACACAAATTAACTTTATTCTTTAGATCCCCTAGATAAAGACTACTGTTTGAAGAAGCATTTGTCGTTTATATTACCATCATATTTTTCAAAGTATGATAAACCGTCATCGTATATGTAAGTAATTTAAAAAACTCTAACAGGCACGTGCAATTGTTTTGAAATTTTCAGGCTACATTTATATTACACTACACTATTTGATATCTACATAGTACATAGGTAAATAAATTCTTTGATACGAGAACAATTGCTGTTATTATAATTATTTTAGCCGAGAATGACTGAATCAATAAATTATTTTATTCTGTGTTATCCTACTACATTATAACTCATGTACTGCAATAATTTCACATTATACTATTCTTTAGTGAAACATTTTAAAAATTATTTTCATGCTGTGTTTATGGATGGAAAGCAAACATTTCACAAATATGTTTTGCAAGTATAAAATCCACATTAGGTAGCTGTAAAAGTGGTAAACTAGGCTGGTTGCTACAACCGCTAGGGTAATGAGTTTGCAGCAAGACAGCTTGACAACACTGTGAAATATTGTGAGTTATTTCACGGGTCACCTAAAATATCATGCAAGTGCCACTGTTACATTGGACTTAGCTAATATAGCACGAGTCTGTAGAAATGATAATATTGTAGGCTTGTTAACAACAATCGCAAACTTTTTATTTACTCTAAAACTATTTCCCTGCTTCAAAATTTTCCTTACTTATTTTTTTTTGTATATTCTGACACTAATACCCATTCTGGAAAACCAGCTTTTTATCAGATGGTATTTCCAAATCAGATAAAAATGTAATTGGAATTGGGATACTAATACTATGATTGTGACTGGCACCATTTGGAGTATTCTGGTTTGTTTTTTGTTTTTGTTTTTAACCTCTACCTGTGCCAGTACCTGTCCCACTAGACGTCATAGTGGGTTAGTGTGGTGGGATCAGGTCACTGTTAGCCTAAGAGACGCAGTTGCGCTGCCACCAGAGTTTGAGGCTAGCACCCAGCAAGCTAAGTCGCACAGCAAAGCTAGGCTCTTGAATTCTCCAACCCAGGGTTTAGCTAGCAAGGCCCTAACCCCAGTTTCTCGATGTAGTCAGAGTTTTAAGGAGATCTTTCAAGTTATGCTAAAACTGAGAACTGAGGGAAAAAAGGAAGTGAATGAATGATATATGTATAGGTGAATGGTGAGTGGTGTGCATTTAGTCTATACATAGCTTGAAAATATGTAATGTGAGTACGTTGTTTAGTCTATACATAGCATGAGAAGATGTAATGTGAATAAGTTAATTTTGTATACAGCAATAGGTAAATAGATGTAGCTAATGGTATAGAAAGTAAATGACTATTTAATTAGTTAATGTTAATGTGGGGTGGTGTCACACCACAGTTAGTGATCCCTAGCTTTGACACCAAGAATTCATCTGTTGCAGTCCTGCATGTCTGGGCACCAGCTGTAGTAGCATTGCTGTCAGCCTGAATGAAAACAGGTACAATTCTGGAGCATTCTAATAATAACTAGAGTGTATTTCAGTCTCCTCTCGTATTATTGCTCTTGCATACAGCTCTTCACGTTGCGGATATCCACTTGAATTACTCTGATCTTTGCGGAAGGCAGGCTCTTAATCATGGACCTATCCTGTGGTGCATTTACTACTGAAACTAAGCACATGTACCTTATCTGTTCCTTTAGCTGTGTAAGCTTACACTACGTTGATTGTTTGAGGTTGATGGTTATGTAGCTTGGCATTAAGGTAGTTAGCTGTGTAGCTCTTGTGGCATCCACTTTTTTCCCATTGTGTTAAATCTTGTGACCATGCCTCAGTTAGCAGTTCTTTGGTCTTTTCCAAGACCCCATTACTTTTTTGGACTTTATCATCCAACAAGGTAATTTCAGCGCCTTACTCAAGGCAGTCATCCGCACCATCAGATATTCTATCTGCAAATAATCTAGTTGTTGCTCTACCTAGAGAGGAAATACTGCCCCTATTCCAATGACACACTCATTGTTTCTTTCCACTGCCACCTCTGAGGGATTACAAGTGGCTCCTCCCAGCTTTCTCATTCATTGTGAACTGGCTCAGGTCACCACTTCACAAAAGGGAACGAGAGCAGTCTTTCACCTTGCCCCTAGTGTGCTTATGTTTTCTTCTGAATGAACTTACAGAGGAAAAGGAGTTGTGATCGTATCTCAATGAGGGTTGCTGAGTGTGTGTCCTATTGTCAGCTGAAATTTTTGTTGTCGTCAGAACAGCAAGCTATCAGCTTACAGTGTCAATAAGTACTCATGCTCAGAGATCATGCAGAAATGCTAAATCTGGAAAGAAGTGAGCCAAATACGTATAAGAAACTTGTATAATCTTTAGCAGTTGGTAGGGAGCTGACAAGTACCAGGTGCTGGTTCATCCACACTTTTTACTGTATGTAGTGTTTTTCTTGAGTACTATGGTTTTTAATGTACATTTTTATGTTTTTTCTCCAGCAAGAGATGATGCAATAAGATTGGATTACATTTCAAAATAAGTATATAGGAAATATTCATTTTTTTATGCTGCAAGTGTGCATTCATTACAAAATATGAGCTTCAATTTGGTAAGAAGGAATAAGCGATGGTATGTTTAGATGAACCCTAACCTCTCACCTCCCTTCCTTACCCATAAATCATTCTCCTCTGTAAGCTTGGTTTCACTAATTATAGACCAGTTACATTGTCATTCTGAGTCATTAGATATAAAAGGATCATTCCCATTCATTGTAATAAAAAAACAACCACCAATTACTTCAGCAAAGGAGGTTGAGATCTACTGATTATCTTTATTGGATAGACAACTGCATGTTTTGCAGGCAATTTGTTAAATATGATAATCATTATTTCGAGAGAAACCAATTATGAACAGTAACAACATTTACATTGCATGAAAAACTTTTACACTGTATTTCCGAAGCTGGTCCGTGTCTTGCACTTAAAGTTGTAAAGTAACCTGCCCGCAGGAGTAAATTATAAATTAAATTTAGAAAAACTATTAGCTTGCTGATATTATATTATTTATTTCCCAAGGTATAATTGACTTCAAAGTTGAGTTATTATAATTCAAATACAATACAAATTGCCAACGTTTCGACTTGAGGGAGTCTTTGTCAAGGCACAATGAGAGAGGGAACTTGAGAATGAGTTTAAATATCGAGAGGAAAAAAGTTGTGCGCAGGAGCACCAGTCTCCTGAGGCTCCAAACACTGGGCCTGGTAAAGGGTCCAGCCTCGGAGTCTGAGCACAATATACAAAGAGAGAGTAATAAGCTTAAGGAAGTGATATACTAAGCAAGGTTTCATGCGGAAGAAGGAGAAGAGTGGATATCTCCCCTAAGCGGACATTTCCCTTCCTTTGGCGAAGTTCCTTCTAGGTTTATTATGCCCTCTATAATATTCCCTTGAGCAAAATTTATTGTTCATTTTTCCCATTTACTCTTCCCTTCAACTTAAGTATTTTTTAATTTCCTCCATGCTGAAAGTTTGAATTCAGTTGCAACAGAAATTTTGATACCACTACCTATGTGCGTAAGTATAATATGATAAAGAATCGGTAGTTTATGTCTTTAACTGCAATTTATCCATTATTCCTTGTAAATGCCAAGTATTTCTTCAAAGCGAAAAGTTCTTAAAATAGTTCTTTCACTGATGTGGCGTCCGGCCTGCGTACAGAAACGGATGCACCACACAGCTCTGGGAACAGCGAGTAATTCGCTGCCACCAGAGTTCAGCAAGAGGGTTGGTGCCTCACTTCGAATAGGTTTTACTAAAACTACTCAGTAAACTGAACTAACTACAACCACGAGATGAGTGAGCTTATGAGACGAGCTCACTCAATAACTGACCAATGAAATGATTGCACAAATTATGCGGTTGACCTGCGCACTACTGACTACTACACGCACACACATAAATGTTCTGACACTCGTCTAATATGATACACAACACACAAATGTTCTATTGTCTCTATCTTCTTCTCTCTACTCTACTTCTCTTCAACGAATGTGGGCTGGCCCACAACTGATAATTTTATTAAAATGTATAAATTACTATTGAGATCATTTTAATTTCACTGAAAAAGGCAGGATTGTACTGAGAAGCGTAAACTCCAAACAAAAATTTCTCTTCCCTCAATCCAACCACTAATTGCCTATTAAATTACTAAATCACAAGCTATAATACAAGGAAAATCAGGGTACTACCTCATTTTTAAATCTTCTTTCCGAGGATATTGTCCGAAGCCCAGTTCAGCACAAGAAAACATTTAGGTGTCGATGTTGCCTTCAACATCCAAATTCAAAATGGTGGAACTGGTGTAATATTATGCTGACTATAGCTTTAGAAATCTGAAGTCTCTCAGCTTTTTAAAACTGAATGCCTCTCTTTACAATAGACATGTTTTTACCTATACTGGAAGAATGTAGGAAGAGGAAACAAGGGCCACAAAAAGTCCATGTATCAAAAGCAGGATAACTAAAGCAAGACTATTTAGCTAATTGTGCTATCACCACAGACCAGTGTCCTATTGGATTAGTAAATATTATGTTGACAGTATCATATCTCAGGTTGCTTCCACATTTGCTAACTAAATTATTGTTCCAATTTGCCACTTCTTCAGCAGAACCATTTCGTTTTTTTTTTATTCCTATATTATTGTCTCGTAAATGCTATCAGGTGTTTGGTATTATATTTCCAACTGGGGTAACTTAAATAGTTTGTCACCACGAGAAGTTATTTCTTCTTTAGTCTAGATGGAATATTCTTTACAGAAAGTAGCAGCCGAGGAACTTGGTGATAGTGTACATCTAACATGTCAATCTCGACCATTGTACTCCTGCCTAGTTAGATACATGTGCAGAGAATTCATTAACTCTAGAAAAAAAATATGTACTTGATTACCAGTTAACTGGAGAGTGTCCCACAGCAAAAAGTGTATGTGATTAACTCTTTTTCATCCAATACCAAAGGTCGTTCTCCATGATCCTTATCCAATACCGAAGATAGCCTCCCATCAACCTAGTTACCACAACTCACATCTTCAAGATCAACATCCTCACCAAATAGACATCTTGGTTGTGGCTGATCTACCAACTATTGCTCAGTTTCCTTTATTTCCTCTCTGTGTTTTTGCTTAACATGACTAAATTGACATGACTAAATTGGGTGATAATACCCTCCCCTTTCCCATTTTGGAATGTGAAGGTGCAATTGCTAAAAACCCACATATTTGTAAACTACATTATACACATGAGAACTGAAAATAATGCAACTTTTATTTTTTGAATTATTTAAAGTGGAACTTTCTAGTAAGGCAATAATTTCATTTTGAATTTTCTATTACCTAATAAAAGAGTAAGCTTTAACCTTGCCGGTATTGTAGAAAAAATGCTAAGGACTTGGAGACTCTTCAGGTTCATTGAAAAACAGACACTGACGACGCAGCCGTTAAAGCTCTGCGAGAATGTTACGACCAACCATGAGAGAACTGTGGCACTGCATTCGATAACTTTTCTTGTCATGACATAACTTTAACTGCTGAAGGAATTCAGAAAACAATCACCATGATTCAACAAACTCGGGCAATTCTGAAGGAGTGCTCAGACTACACTATGGACACTTTTCTTACCATTATGACAGGAATGAAAATGCCTGACAAATTTTTCAAGTTTGGACTGAGGAAACAGCTGAGTTATCTAAGCCTCCTAGCGTTGAAAAACTTATCACCTACATACAACGCTATAGAATGAGATTATGCAGACGTAAAAAAGGCTACACAAGTTTCACAACCCAAGAAACAATCTTCCAAGCCTTCTGCTTTACATCAGTATAGCAAGGACTGTACATTTTGTCACAATTGTGTTCATTCACTGTATTTACATGATGTGTGATTCCTTCAAAGACAAAGGTGCAAAGGAGAGCAATTCCATTGCATCACGACTTAAGGTATGCAAAAATTGATTGTCATGTAAACATTTTTTACGTGATTATCCTCGTACGAGATCCTGTCGTGACTGTGGAAGGCAACATCACTCCTTGTTATATCAATCCAAGCAATGTGCACATACTGCTAAGAAAAGTTCAGACTCTCCTGCTAGTAGTGATAATTCACATACTCCTGTTAGTGACAATCCACACGTTTATGCTAGTGACAACACCTATGTTCCTGCTAGTGATAATTCATATATAGTGCCACCATGCAATTCTGTGCAAGGAAAGCCTAGAGTTATCATAGGAACGTTTCAAGTGACTGTAGAATTTAGAGGAAGGATACAATCAGCCAGAACTCTACTAGACAGTGGCTCACACTTTACTTTTGTCACCTCACCATTGACTCAGGCTCTCAAGGTCAAGAAGATTATGGAAACAGCTGCAGTCACAGGCATTTCTCAAGCTGAGGTACCTAACAGTCGTTATAAAATTAACTTGGTTCTTGTTGCGGAAGGTAAACAGAAGGTACCAGCAAGTGGTTGTGATTGATGTCATAACAGATAAATTACGCGGAATTCAGCTGCGTGGAGTACGAGATCTTGCGTTCCTACAAAGACTTTCCTTAGCAGATCCAAGTTTTGACAGACCAGGCAATACTGAAATTCTTATTGGCTCAGATATCATTAATGAGATTCTACCAGGATGACGATCGTCAGCTGATCATAAGCTTCAAATTTTGGGAAACTAATTTTGGTTTGTCTGTCAGAGGAA
>WLWD01000964.1_pt1 | contig 61167 bp, 45 predicted proteins | sample 6712731 | NCBI WGS metagenome assembly WLWD01 (sample SAMN12718690, study PRJNA576275) | sponge metagenome | isolation source: marine sponge | host: Mycale hentscheli | place: New Zealand: South Island, Marlborough, Capsize Point | collected 2014-11-01 | reverse complement strand
AAGTAAACATTGATCTCAAACGATCAGTAATCACAACATCACAGTGATAATGTGTGAAGACTTTAGTGATTACTCTCTCAACTGCGAGTTGATTGACGGAAAGGGACAACTCAGATACTTCAACTTCAGCTTCAGAATCAGAGTTTAAATCAAAAAGTGGTGTGCCAACTTTATTGGGATGACCGATGTTATAAACAAAATAGCTGTACAATAATATTCAAAATTAGTCACAGAGGCCATACACAGGTCACAGATAGCTATTCTAAAATATTCAAGAAAACTTACTTGCTCACTTGCAAGGATACCATTGTTACCGCCTAGCAGGAACAGGCACCACCACCACCAAAGCTATTGAACACTCACCAGCACCTCTTAGCACCTACTCAGTATTGCTCGCTAGTTAACTACCCGCAACAAAAACCGTTAATGGCACCACTTAACCAGTGTGGAAACCCAATGAATTAGGTATTGGTTGACAGAGCAGAACTCATGGGTCTCGAATCCGACCGTAACTGTTTTATATATATTAAGTGAAAAACAATAAAGAAATTTTAAACGGAGTAAACAAAAACACAATAGAAAAATGTATGGTGACTACGGCAGGGTCTATCAACTTTCTGCCGAGATGGCGGATGGTTGCGGGCATCCCTATAGCTTCCCACTTGTCCAGGAGCACACTGAGGTATTGAAGAATGTTAGGAGAACCGTAGCCAGTGAATATTTCGTTCTGTATTGAGTACAACAAGAGAAAACCTCTATAAGATAGTAAGATTGACAATGTAATGTATTGGAACTTAAAAGGATGTACGTTTTTGGGGGTGTGTACTTTTAGAAACATTTGTATTACTAATGTCCAACATTTTTGACATGAGGGTCTGGTGAAGCTAACGTATACTACTTGTGCAACCGCACACGCGTAACAGTATGACGTCAGTACGCAATAATTTGCACGCGAGTATTATAAACGCTGATTTCACTAACCGTTCCATACGTATCATCAAGAAGAAGGCGTGCCACGCAGACTTTTCCCTAAATTACATGACTATTTCAAGCAATCTGATTGGCACGCAGCTATAACTGCGTGTGCGGTTGCACAAGTAGTATACGTTAGCTTCACCAGACCCTTTTCCTTCGCCCACATATAATAATAATAGAAGGAATAGGGTCGGCGACGCCAGACTAATAGTCAGCCTGTGTACGAAATTTGGAGTCATTTCTACTCGTAGTTTCTGAGAAGAAACACAAATAGACTCCAGGACTAAAAATTAGTCCACGCGATCTTTTGGCAGAGACTTGATTACTTTCAAACCACACCCACAACAGATTCAATTAATTCCCACGGGAAAGTGAGTTCCAGGTGCTCTCTAACTTTCGGGCGCCTACCGGTTAGCAAACCAGTTATCTGGCCGCCTTTCCTTCTCGATGATATGCCCTACTGAAACGAGTGTGAGGAGATTATTGCAGTCCTGTTAATAGTGTTTTTCTCGGCATGGTCAGGTAAGGGAAGCCTTCAGTTTCAGTTTGTGTACAGTTTTCTGTACTTAGCTATTCACTTCATTTGTTTATTCATCCTTACTTAGCTAGCTACATCACAAAATATTCATCTATATTTAGCTGGCTAATTCAAAATTTTTTTTACATAAAATAAGCTTCATTATTATTATATACATTCATAAAAATTATCACTGGTCACTTGTGCTACATCACAAAATATTCATCTATATTTAGCTGGATATTTCAAAATATTTTTTACATAAAATAAGTATCAATATTATTATATACATTCATAAAAATTATCACTGGTCACCGCAATACTGTAAAATAAAAAAATCATGAGTGATATATCAGGAAGAAGTTTTGCACAAGAATAAAAAATTAAAATAATGGAGTCATTAGTGCGGTATTATTAACCTGTCAAAGTTTGGATACAATTTGGGAGCCAGTGTCTGCTCTAGGGAGAAACAATACTGATAAAGTAAGCCAAGAAATACAATATCAAATAGCTGCGCTCTTTACAACTTATAGCGGGGGCGGGGCCTCGGTTAGTTTTATCAATTGGTAGGCTGGAAGCTTTGAATTACCTGCGCAAGCTAAGTTAGCGGTTGTTTCTACTATTGCAAGCATGGCGGATTTTTGTGGTTATTTGTGGTGCGTGTGGGTGCGCGCGCGTTGCTATAGGGATAATTGCCTTAGTGATGATGCTTTATCCATTCAGTTAATGGTGTTACTTTGCTGACCTGTCTCAGCTCATGAATTATTCATGAACACACACCATCCTTGTTGTCATTACTGACACACAAGTGTGTTATGGCATAAATTATTGTTATTATTGTTATTACTAGCAAGTACCCCGCCACATAGTGGCGCTTGACGTATTGCAAGGTAAGAATGCAGTAGCACAAGTTATCCTGCTCAGTTTCTCCAGTCACATAAGTTTCCTTCTGCTACTCTCTTTAATCTGAACTATCTGAGCTTTTCTACACCTCTCCTATCTCTTCAGCTCTTCTTCTTGAGTTATGAATCCCCCTTTTACTTCTTTGTCTATCTCTCCTGCTTCTGAATTTCTGTCCTTTTGAGAAACTTTTGTCTTTTATTCGTACTTAGTTTTTCTTTAGAAAACTAACCCCTGCCTTTACTCGTCGATTCCACCCGCTTTTCAGTTATAATTAATCGCTCGCCTTTTTGCCTTCTCTTCCCTTCCATTTTAAACCTACATTGCCTTACCTCGCCAATTCCATCCGCTTTTCAGTTACGATTAATCGCCTTTTACCTTCTCTTCCGTACTTTCGGCTTCCTTTTTTAAACCTACGCCGCCTTTTATCATCAATCGCACCCGCTTTTTATAAGTAACCAGCACGTTCTACTGAATGTGATGACACTTTACCTACAACAAAGGAACGATGCTTTACCGAACCATACGAAGCTCATGAATTATTCATGAATACACACACCGTCAGTCGTCATTGTTGTCGTTACTGACACACAAGCGTATTATTATATAGATGATGATTATTGTTGCTGTTGTTTTTATTGTTGTTGTTATTTTTACTGTAATTATTGTAACTATTATATATTGTTGTGTTGTTGAAAAATCTTAGAGTATTTTTTTATACCTTCGCTGCCATAACAATTATATAAAAATTGTGTAGTCTATTTGATTACCACAAGTATGCCCACACCACTTCGTGTTTCGGCATGCAGAGACATTTGTTTAGGTGGCTCCCTGATTCTTCACCCCTGAAAATGATTTTGCCCTCCCCCTCCCCAACAATTATTTGATTTTTTTTTTATTCCTCTCTAAGTTTTGCTTTAAAAATACCCTGTCATGACGACCAGTATAGGGTACTGGGATATAATCAACTGAAGTGTGTGTGTGTGTGTGTTTGGTATCCACACACACACACACGCACACACATACACATACAGATACAATTAATTCACATGCATACATACATACATACATACATACTGAAGTATATACATTTGTGTTTGTGAATCTGTGTACATGTGTATATTTTTTTGTTTTTTCCAGTGAAAGCAGGAGGTAAGAGAGTTGTTACCAAGCACAAACCAACAGAGAAGGAAGACCCTGATGCCTATGATCAGAAGTACATAGACCAGTTGCCAGAGCAGGCGTAAGTTGCACACAATTTCTTGCACCATTGGACACTTCGAAATCCTCCTTTTACAATGGTGGTTAATAATTAACTCTCAGCATGCATGCGCGAGAGGGATATTGTAGTGTGTTTGTCTGTCAGTCTGTCTGTCAGCATTTGATTTCATAAATGACTGACAACTAACCTTTAAGACAAGTATGACCTGACACAGTAGGAGAACTTTAAGTCCCTTTAAATTGGCCACTTTTTCAAATTTCGATCTAGTTTCCGAGTAAATGCGGAGAAACTTCAGCTCCAAAGACGCTCAAGTTAGATGCAACGACCCTTACCTTTCACGTACATTGATTTACATCATGCAACAGTCACGTGATCACTTATAGTTCATGTATTTTCTTTTAACTGTGTGCATCCTTGGTAGTTAGAAGTTGAGGAAATCCAAAGAAATCTTAGTTGTGTACTAATGCGCTGAGGGTTCGCACCACCCTGGGTGCTCTAGTGAATGTTGAATTAATTTATACTTTTCGGAATATATAGAGACAAATCTATGTGACCATTATTTGGTCTTAACAATACATTTAATCTAATGGAAATATTTTAATACAAATATTTTCTTGTAATTGTGTAGTAGCAAAAAACAAACATAGCAAAAAACAAACAAAAAATAAAATAAAACAATAGCAACAACACCAATAACTAGCTACTAGCGTACTTTCTGGATTGTGATGATAAGCTATAACTAGCGCAGCATGTGATCTTTATAGATTTCATGTGGCATAAACTGAGAGTGATGATACTTTACCTATTTTGGTAGTGAGTCAACTGTGTTGCTCATTATTGTTATAATAGAGATGGAGAAATTTATAATTAGAGAGTGAAGCACTTGAGACTGTATCAGGGGTTCAGGGGTAACACAATAAACAATTGGAGATTTATTTTTATTTGTGTGGATGTACTTACGCCATTTTTGTACTTTGACGCTCATGTTTTTTTAGTTTGCTGGTGGTCGACCTCATCCCATACTCAACTAAACAGATTGTGTATGTATCATCCAAGGAAATTTAACAAGTATTTTTAAGTCCTGATTGATACAAGTTTGTGTTATGCATGCACTAAGAAGACCATCAACATAAATAGTGTGTGTGTGTGTGTGTGCGTGCACGTGTGTGTGTGTGTTTTGTCTATCAGTTACAACTTTTATAACAACTAAGATACGTGTATGGTGTATCCACATAATTTGGTGAACGTGAACAGCGTGTTAAATTTTTGAGCCACATGAATTTGAGCCCACAAAATTTGTGTCCTGCAGTCTAGGCTGGTGTTCAACCTGACTGCACGCTTCACTTTACCTATGTATGTATGGTCCAGTGAAATGACTTCAATTTAGTGGTTTGGTTTAGCGGATAATTATTTTATTGGAAATAAGGAATCGGACAAAAAAAAGCAATACTCTAAGGATTCATATTAAATAACAACCATCAGTGGTTCCCACTATGTAGTTAAGTTCATTCAGTTAAGTTCTATAGATATGCATTCTATTAACTAGCTATATGGACTATTCACTCCAAGTGTTGGTTACAAGACACACAAATAATAATTAGAGTGTGCAGGGTTTCATACAGGATTTTTGGCTTGGGGGGGGAAACTTTTGCATTTGGTAATTTACACCGAAGTATACTCAATACTTAAACAAATGTAATTGCTATATAATATTGTCTTATACATCAAAATTTTACACTTAAGCTAGGAGAGAGCACAATAAAAGCGTAATTAGGAGGGCAGGGGGGGGGGCACTTACATAAATGTGTAAAGCATTAAATTTGTCAAATAAGAAAATTGCAAATTCATAAAAGATGAGAAGTGCAATCACACCCACTCACATATGTTGGTACTAACACATTAGTATAATAGTTCCCCCTCCCATGCATGTACAGCTGCTTACTCCTCCCACTTAAAATGCAGCTGCTCAGACTTCACTTTTTCCTATAATGTGCATAGTAGGCAGAAGATTTTGAAAACCAACTTTAGCTCTTAGCTGATCTTTACCAATGGATTTAAGAAAGTTTTTCTCCAGAAAGCGGCCTTTGGATAAATCAGAAGATGACAAGGATGAGGGTTCCCTACCCAAATCAATCGAACAAGAAGTACAAGGAGCAGAAGGACAAAGTACCACTCATTCTAAAACAAGCGACAGTTCGTCAAAAGCTGCCAAAAAATTAGTCTATAAGTCCCGCCTTAGCTACAAAAAGGATTGGGAGAAGATATACCCATGGGTGTATTGCAATGATCCCAAAGATGGAATGTTTTGTCGTGTATGCCAAAGTTTTGGGACAGCATCAGCAACAGCAAGAGGTGCTTGGACTGTGAGAGGAGTTACAGACTGGAACCATGCTACCGAGATGCTGAAACAGCACAATGACTCCAAAGGTCACAAGGATGGAGCGGTTTCTGCAAGGATGGCTGATCAGGCTAAAAGAACAGGATCTGTGGTTGACCTGCAGCTAGCAGCTTCAGCCAAGGAAGCTGAAGTACAGCGGCAAAAGAATCGTACTATTTTACTAAAATTATTACGATCAATCTACTTTCTAACAAAGAGCCGCATTCCTCATACTACTACATTTGAAGATATAGTTGGGTTGCAAATTGCTAATGGGGATGATCTTTTGAAGCAACATGTTGAACAAGGGCCTTCAAATGCTCAGTATACATCCAAGTTCTCATCTGCTTCTTTGATAGAAGCAATTGACACTTGGATAGAAAGGAGGCTCCTTTTAAGTTTGAAATCAAGTCCCTTTTTTTCAATATTGGCTGATGAATGTCAGGACGTGAGCACCCAAGAAGAGCTGTCCATTTGCTGCAGATGGGTAGTTGATGGACATTCTGAAGAACACTTCATGACCATCCTGCATATTCGATCATTGGATGCTGAAACCCTTACTGGTGCAATCACTTCTTACATAACATCACAAGGCGTGGATATCAAAAGGCTAATAGGTCAAGGATATGATGGAGCAGCTCCATTCTCTGGTAAGAATACCGGTGTTCAAAGGAGAATACGTACCTGTTCCGGCCATGCATTGTATATTCATTGCTCCTGTCATCGCCTTCAACTTGCTAGCATTCAAGCTGCTGATAGTGTCCCACAAATTAAAAAATTCTTTGGAATGCTGTTAAGCTTGTGGAAGTTATTCTATTACTCCCCACAAAAAGCAGAGAAGTTGAAAGAGGTCCAATCTGTACTTAACCTTCCTGAGTTAAAAATTATAAAGCCTAGCAGTACACGTTGGCTCTCTCATGAGCGCTGTATTAAAGCAATTCGTAAAGAACTTCCTGCAATCATCTTAACTCTACAGGAACTTTATGAAAGAACTGGTGATGCTGAAGCATTTGGAATTCAATTCATTTTGGCAAGTTTTGAAGGTGTTGCAATAACCATTATCATGGGTGAGATCCTTAATTTGGTTGCCATTTTCAATTGTTTTATGCAGAGGAAGGCGACTGACTTTTCCAGATTAAAGGTTATCCTCGACTGTACATTAGATCAACTGAAAGTCCTTAAAGATGCTGGTGCAGATTGGTGTTCTGAGGTTGAATCGACTGTAAAGCGTCTTGAATCTGATTATGCGATCAATGTTTGTGCTTCTGTAGGTATAGCACGAAGAGGCAGTACCACAACAACTACCTCTCTTGAAGCTTTTCGGAAAGCAGTGTTGATTCCATATGTCGATAAGTTGACCGAAAACATCCAAAATCGTTTTTCTGATAAAGGTGTTTCAGTGATTATGGCAATGTCAGTTTTCAACCCTGCAAGTTTACCTCAAGCAGATGACCCTGCATTTCGTACTTATGGACAAGAAGAAATCACGCTATTAGCTTCTTTTTATGGAAAGGAAGCACATGTTGAATTTCAAAGTGAAAGTTTCCAGTTTCCCCCTGTTATTGATCAAGATGGACTTCTTTTGGAGTGGCCTGTATTTAGAAGAGCATTACTTCATGAAAGACAAATTTTCATGTCTTCAGAGAAGCTCACCAAGAGTCCTACTTTCCAGCAGGTATTCCAAGGAATTCAAAAGGCTGATGCATATGGTGGAATTTTCCCTGAAATGTTCAAGTTGATCAACATTATGCTGACATTGCCAGTCAGGACTGCCACGGTTGAGAGGTCATTCAGCCAAATGAAGATGATAAAAACCAGACTCCGCAATCGTCTAAACGACACCAATCTAAAGAGACTCATGCGAATAGCAATTGAAGGTCCAGAACTGAAGTTTGTTGACTTTGACCAAATTCTTGATGTATTTACTGAAAAGAACAGGCGTATAAGTTTATGAAGTTACCTTTTTAATTTATGTATGAGTTTATGAAGTTACCTTTTTAATTTACTGTATGAGTTTCTTTAAATTAATTAATTTCTACTCAAATCCTTGGGGGGGGGAAAACTTGACCTTGGGGGGGGAAATCCCAGTTTCCCCCCCCTCTGTATGAAACCCTGGTGTGGTACCTTGAAATCGGTGGGATTTAGAAACTCAAAGGCTCCGTCCGGGCTGTAGCGTCAGAGCATAGCGAGGACACTACTAGGAGCCTGAGGGTTACTAAATCCCAAAGATTTCCATGGTACTGACTCTAACTTATTTAGAACAGAAGGTGCTAATATTGTACTACAGTGATGGAACTGAAGGAACTAGCTAACAAGTATATATAGAATATTGCAACCCCTGATTTAGAGCTGAGGATGCAAAAGAATAATAGTGGGAGAAAGGCTTGCTTGGAGCGCACTGTGCTTGAGTATTAGTTAACACTATTTCTATATGTGAGGCACCTATTTTGCCTTGCGTTCCGGACAAGAACGCATACTGGCGTAGCTATTTAGTAAGCACTATGACATAATACTCTATCACAAATACACCACACTCACCAAAGATACATGAAAGAAATACAAAAATCAAAAAGAGGCTTGATTTTAAACACACTCATATGCGCTATATTCCTCCTGCATTCCCTTTGTTAATGACACCTTGATTCAAGGTTTACTGGGGCAAGATTAGTGGACAATATTCTGTATACTCGTTAGTTCAGTTCTATCACTGTAGTACAGTTGTAGTACATCCTTCAGTTCTAAAAATAGTGTGAGTGTGGTACTATGGAAATTTGCAGGATTAAAAACTACTCAAATAAGGTACCAGGCTGTAGCGTCAGATTTTGTTAGAGCTTCACAAAGGCGGTAAAAAAGAATACCTATAGTATTTTCTAAACTAGATTTCTTGTCAACCTGGTAAGTGCTTTCTAAGTGCTGCTGGACGTGATTCTAAGTGAATGATTAGATTCAAGCAACTGACCAATCAAATTGACGTATTCAGTCACGCTTTGTTCTAATTTTATTATTATATTATCTGATATAGTAGAAGTTTGATAGCTTCACCATATACTAACTTTTATCCCATTGGAATTTAAAATTTTTTTTTTTTATTTATGCTTGTTTCATGTTGTGTGAGTAGGTTCACGTGGACCCAATTGACAAGGAAATGGTGAAGGCTAGGCAGAACAAGCCGCAACCCACTGTGGAGAAAGCTCACTCTCCCAATAAAATAAAGATCAATCAACCTAGAAAATGAGCTTTTGAAACTTTGAAAGTGCAGCATCTCATACAAATCACTAGTAGAACTTCCATGTTTGAGGAATGATAAGGTTTTCCCTTTTTTTTTTTTGTCATTACTTGTTTTTCCTTATATTTCTTGTTGTTGTTGTTGTTGTTGTTGTTGTTGCTGCTGCTTCTGTTTTTATAAGTCACTTTGGTTTTTGTTACATCAAAATTCCGCTTGGACCACTGGTAAATTAAAGTGATAAGCTATAGAACTATTTTGATGTGAAACATGGCTACTCATTTCTCATTTATTTGTATCTCCGGTGGTTTCAAAATTAACAGCAGTAATTGAAATACTTGTGAAAATAAAGTTTGGTAGCAGTAGCTATGGCTCATCACCTAAATGATTAAATTACCAAACTGTACACGACTCCTTTACCCAACTGTACACAAAATGATAATGTAACAGATTCAAGGTAGAAATTATGAAGATTTAAATGCAATCTATCGCTCCTCTACAGGAATCAAGTCTGAGGTCACAGATAACACCACCTAATTGTACAGTAGCTTAGTTTAGCCATACACTTATCAATGTATTGTTGTACCCATGATAGTGGTTACATGTTATATAATAAACTGTACACATCTCTTCACCCAACTGTACACATCTCTTCACCCAACTGTACACACAATGATAGTAGCAGATTCGTGGTAGAAATTATGAAGATTTAAATGAAATCTATCGCTCCTCTACTAGTTAATACGGAACTAAGAATCAAGTCTGACGTCTCAGACAACACCACCCAATTGCACAGTAGCTTATTAGCTCAGTCACACACTTATCAATGTATTGTTGTACCCATGATAGTAGCTACTATGGTATGTGTTGTGCCAGGCTAAGAATTTCCTGTGCTTTGAATAGAGTACTGATGCCAGTGCCAGTGCATGATACAAATAAGGACCACCAGCAGTGACTCTTTTGGACATTTTCTCTCTAATAATACTTGCCAAACCACCAAATACAGCTGATGAACTTAGAATGTTGTGTTTATAGATATATAACTATAAAGATACTCTTGTATCACACTAGCAAAAAAAAAACAAAAAAAAAACAAAAAAAAACAACTGGAGATGTATTAGCTATAATGAATTTCAACATTAATAGAATATCACAATGGTCCATGTTGAACAAAAGTTATATTTAGTAGAACATTATGAAAAAAGATGTGTTGTTCACAATAAAGTTTAAGGGCTTGAAACAGAACTTGGTAGGATATCTATTCCTGCAAGAATAAATAACGAGACTACAATCAATATCTTTCTTATTAGCAATGAAATGTTTTATTCTTGCTTGAGTTTAGCCTAAACATTAATGGTGACGTAATAAACCTGTAATGTCATTTGTACATGTCATTGATACTAGAGCTACCAGACGCTTTCCTTCCTTCCTGCCCACCCATTTAGGGAAGGAAAGGGTCAGCGATGCCAGATTAGGAGCTGAATGTTTATTAGGTCACTTGGACTCAGACTAGGCCATCCCCATGCACAGTATACAGAACATGTAGGGAAACCAGATAATTCCATTGCAGGTTCCGTATTGATCCAACAGCTATCAATATTGCTGAAGTTATATGTTAGGTGTGGCTAAAACTTTTACTTCTGATGGGTTTACGAACAGAACATGTAAAATTTTCTAAATCCTTTTACTTTAATACCGAACGTGAGCCTGGTTGATTTATTTCATTAATACAAGAATAGCAAACAATTCCATTGCAGTTTCAGTCTTAATTGAACAGCTATCAATATTCCTTAACCCCCCTTGGCTACAGGTATAATTAGGTCTCAGTGTAATGTTTGAAGCTCATGCGTCAATGGTATCAAGTTCTCAAATGAAATTTAAATCATTGTGGTTTATACACGCTATCAATTAATTCTTGTTTTTAATACTGGACCAGAGCCTTTTTAATATATTTAACTGATAAATATTGGTATTTCAGGTAAAATATAGCAAGGTTATCTGTGCTGCCAAGCGTATGCACGAACTATTACTGGATCCTGGGAATGAAGGAGTTCGAGAGACTGTAGACAGATATCAACGAGAATGTCAACTCATGGCAGGTCTCCGACATCCTAACATAACACAGTTCCTTGGTCTGTGTTTCCTTGAGGGATCAGAGCTACCTCTACTGGTGATGGAGAGACTAGAAATGAGTGTGGATGACCTCCTGGAGTGTTCCCCTAATATTCCACTTGCAGTCAAGATTTCCATTCTTACAGACACAGGCAGCGGTTTAGTTTACTTGCATAGTCGAGGACCTCCAATAGTCCACAGAGACCTGACTGCAAGGAACATCCTCCTCACATCGTCTCTGACAGCTAAGATCGCTGATATGGGAAACTCTCGCATGGTAACTTTAAAACCAACTCTACTTGCTCAAACACTCTCAAAGAATCCAGGGACCACTGTGTACATGCCACCAGAGGCTCTCAGCGAGAGCCACAGATATGGCCCATCTCTAGATGTGTTCTCATTTGGACATCTTGCCCTCTACTTACTCACACAGGTAATACAAACTTGAATATACAACATATACTATTAGTGCAAAGCTGTTAAAAATTCAATTAATTATTTTCTTGGTACTGTGTGTAAGTGTTCCGTGTTATAACAAATAAAAGATCACTAATATTATTAATCTAGTTATTTAGTATTAGCATGTGCGCATTACTTAGATACGTATTCAACAGTACAAATTTTTCTAAGCACACTTGTTTTACTATTTGTCTCCTTGGCTTAATTAACCCATTCACTGGCACGAGCCCCGATAAGCTGAAGGATGACATAATGCTGAATTTTATCTGCCAGTGAGAGGGTTAAACTCTTTCTCCCCATACCCACTGTTATCTGATTCATGTGCTCTATTAATATAACCATCTTCGCCATTTACCAGCTTTGTTCCTCATTCACTTGTATACAATTAGTTGAATATACACTACTGAATGCTACTGCAGTCCATTACCCAATGCTGCCTGGCCACTTTTACTGCTGAGAGTGATTCTATTACTGATCAGAGCAGGTCCTCTGTGTTGTACTCCCTACCCTATGTTGTATGTTCGTAGTTAGGACGGTTGTACCATTATCCAAATAGTTTGTGAACTAAGCATGAGAATAATGTTGATAGTGAATTATTGTGATGTTTGTTGATGATTACTCTGGATATATATATTGTTATAATGTTTAGTGACTATCACACGAGAATCTATTCAATTTTAATAATTATTTAGATATTTCCAGGAGAGCTACTACAGCATACACATTCAGATCCACACAATCCTGGCCGACTTATTGGCCGCTCTGAAGTAGAGCGTCGTGAGGTGTACATGAAGAAGTTGGAGAATCTGTTTTTGGAATCTCATCCAATACTAGTAGAGATGGTGACTAATTGTCTGCACAATACTCCTCAAACAAGACCTACTGCTGAGCAACTACTGGAGACACTGACACCAGTACAGGATGCAATGGAGGACATACATGGAGGGAATCTGGGGAGATCTCTCAACATAGCCAATGTGTTACACATGAAGGAAACTAAAGAAAAGAATAGAAGAATAAAAGAACTCGAGGTAATGTCGATATGTGAACTGCAATCATTTGTTAAATCTACCAAATACTAATTACAATAACTACATTCTTTACTTAGTCCAAGTTAAGTTGTCATAGAGTACATACTTCAACACTCGTATCAAGTAACCCAGCTTAGCTTTATATATACAAATTTTAACCTTAATTTTTTTGTCATAATATATGGTCAAACTGTTCACCAATTGTACGTGAGTTATTACTGTGATGGTTGATTATAGAAGCAATCATATAATTGAAACTTGAACTATTCATTAGTGTCATCAACATCTTAAATAGATCTTTGTCGTTATGATCGTATAATATATACCATTCACGCAGAGATTTTTTTATATGTTAGTTTATAAGTAGTTGTTCTATAACTTAAGATTATCATAAACAGTAGCTTCTCAGCTCTACAATGGTATTGCTCAAATATTGTTTGCTTTGCCAATGTTTGTTACAGTTTTAAATGTTGTATATTTGTATTGTGTTGTATTATTAGATTTCTGAAAATAGATTAGAAGCAGAAAATAAAGAATTGACTGAAGAAAATACCAAACTAAAAAGTGATAGAAAGTTGCTTGAATCATCAAATACACAACTCATTGAAGAGAAACATCAATTGGAGACAAGTGTCATGCAAGTACAGGCAGAATGCAATCAACTGAAGAATCAACAAAAGACTGAGAACAATCAACTGAAGAGCCAGATAGCAGCTGAAAGAATTCAGTTAGAATCTCATCACAAAGAAGAAAAGCTTCATCTAGAATCTCGCCATCAAAGAGAGAAACAACTTCTCCAATCTGAAGTGGAGCGACTAACAAAGGAACTGGATCGTATCACCACAGCATCTGTCAGCAAGAAATCATTAGTAAGTATTGTGTATTCATAAACAGTATTTTATTTAAAATAATTGGATGTATATAAATAATGTATGATAATATTGTATGAATAAAAATGTAGTCATCAAACTGTAGATGAATTATTTTAACATCATAACACTTAGAGTAGAAGATGTAGGTATTTAATTATTTATTTATATTGTAATATGTATCAAAATTGTCGATAGCATGTAAACAGTGACCATGGCAACAATTTATTTTTTTTTAAATAAACATAGTGTGCAATTGACGTAAACAATATTCTTTACATAAAATACTAACAATATAGACATGAGTATTACTATACAAATTTACTACAGATAATGTATTTGTTTAGACATTCCAACTAAAACTAGACTGGAGGCGTGGTCCTGACATGCCAGTGGCTATGTGTAACTACATCCAATCAGTAGAGATAAATGATACAGTGTATGTTGGAGGAGGATGGATTGGCAGAGTTGAGGATAGGTACATAGTAATGGCCTACAACAAACAGTCCTGCCAGTGTCACACTCTACCTCCATACAGTACCAGGGGGTTTGCTATGACTACCATCAACAACAAACTAGTTGTGGTGGGAGGACGAAATAGAAAGGAATATGATAGCAGTGAGCTAGGAGAGTGGCAGCCTGACAGCAACAAGTGGACACACCCCTTCCTTCCTATGTCTACACCTCGCTGTGCGCCTTCAGTTACTTCATATAAACATTGGCTGGTGGTGGCTGGTGGTTGCCGTGGAGTTTGTTTTCATGCTAGTGTTGAGGTACTTGATGTATCCAACATGCAGTGGTCCACTAAACCATCTACACCAATACCATGGTACATGATGAAGTCTACTACAGTAGGAGATACCTGGTACCTCATGGGGGGATTGTGTGAAATTGGGCGTATGAGTCCTGATGTCTATAGTGTATCTCTGGAGGCTCTTGTTTCACACTCCTCATCAGACAGTTCCAACATATGGAACAAACTACCTTCACTCAACTGTACACATTCCTGTCCACTCAACATTGGAGGACCTCTACTGGCAGTCGGTGGTGTGGACATGAAGAGTGGGAAGACAGTGTCCACCATCCAGCGCTATGTCCCTGAGACTAATACCTGGGTCCATGCTGGACAACTACCACATGCAGTACATACCTGTACCTGTATCATGACATCAGACAAGGTCCATGTTATGGGAGGATATGATGGGAATAGCCAACTTAAGAAACTGTTCACTTCTACTATTCACTAATTAATATCTTTGTTTTTAAGGAATTTTTTGTATAAGTTAGCTATTATAATTTTAATAATGGTTTCCATGGTTACTGTTTATATGTTTCAAAATAATAAAAGTATATGATTGTTATTGAATTATTGCAGAAGTTGGTCACAATGTATAATGCAGTGGGTGTAACTGAGTAGCTAATAATATAAAACTATAGCCATATGTTTTTAAATTTCTCCATGTTTTAATTTATAGTGACAGTTGTTATATAGTTGTTACTGTGAGTTTACTATGAGTTACATTGAATACAATCATTATTTATCATCATTAAACTAACAGACACACATAGCTACATGTATATTCATTACAAGGTGATTTTTATCATATCACAACATTCAGTATTAGTATGATACTTTGAATACACTTGTGTGGTTCCCTGTCATGTGAGGAGTCGTTAGTGTGGGGGCGTATATCCCAACCTGCCTCCTGAGTCACAGGTGCTCACACAGAGTGTAAGTGGTGGAACTCAGAAGAGGCCCAACTGCCAGCTCTCAATCAATAGCTTATCCTATGCAGGGTTAATTAAGATGTGACAATTGTCTACCAAGTCCAAAACCAGTCTAGTCTAACTCAGCTGTAGTATAAGCTAAAGCAAACTATCTACAAACTCTACAAGCTAAATATTAATTAATTGAAACGTGCTCCGAGTGAAAGGATACAAATTGTGTTTGTATGCATACAAGAGTAATAAAATATCAGTTGGTGTGATGTGGTAGCATACAAATTTGAGATGTAAATGTTATCTCTCTCTTGGCCAGGCTAGGGCAGGGGTGCTGGATAATTCTAGTTATTCGGTTGACATTAGTATTTTTGGGTATTATACCTTACAAACTAATCAGAATGCTTATAGTAAAGGTAAACACAACTGCAGTGTATAGATTACAACATAAAATATAAATCGTCCACACATTGTATATTTCTTTGCTGTTGTTGTTTAGGTCTCATTTGGGTCTTACTCTTTGTAGCTCCATTCATGGAACTCTGTTTATGCTTTAACTCTCTAGTTTGTTTGATGGGTGCTGCTCACAGAGTCTCTGGTGGGGCTTAGAGAGATGGTTACTCCTTTTATTTCCACACTCCAGGGCATGCTGCCCACAACCCAGTGATAATAGTTTCCTTCACTCTCTGCCTAACAGAGCTTACACATAAAACAAACAACACTATGTTCAGATGTCACTATGTTTATTGTTTGCTGCTCTCTCTCTCCTGTAGCAGTTGCAACCTCACATGTAATTTAATCTGAAAATGTTTCATAGACCACCAATGAAATGCATGGAAAAAAGAAATATTTTTTATAAGCTAGACACAATACGTGCAGTCAAATTTATGTTTGCATATTACTTATTGGTTTAAATAAAATTGTTTCTAGTGAGTCTGGAGCTAAGCCAATGATCCAACTCACATCAGTCTTTTATGATCATCAGTCAGTACAGACAATAACAGAAAATATGACAATACATAGCATCAGTTAATAAAATTGAAAAAAATAGAAAGAAAAGAATTAGCTTCTTGGCTATTTCGAATTATGTGAAATGCAATCAGCATAGCTTATAGACTCCAACTTTTTTCTAATCAACTTCAGAAACCATCCTCTCACCCCCACCTCCGATCCAATACTCAGCCAATACAGTTTCAGCAACAAAAACATTATGGCTGACATAGCTAATCGTGAATGGTTGACAAGGTTACTAATGTTTTGTTCTACGATGTCTAGGTGATAGTCAGATAATGTCACAGCCATGACTACATTTTTGTAGCTATGCAATGGTACTATCATCATAGTCATTGTCTGCCACCCTCGGTGAAGCTCATGAGTTTCTCAGTTCAGGCTCACACAATGGTGACAGCAATAGACACTTCTCATGTTGACAAAATGTACAGACACACACACACACACACAGGTGACATTGTTAGAGCATATCATTGCTAGGCTGAATCTAGTTTTCCCCGAATTATTAATTAATATATGATCTTCATGGTTACATTTGCAACAAAATTATTATCAAATTTACAGAAATGAGAAATACCACTGAAACTTCAAAAATCTTGATAAATGCCATTTAACGTAGTTAAATAAGGTTAACGGCGGGAGCTGGGTCACGGCGGCGGCCCACACCGAGGAGGTGTGGCAACAAGCTACCTGCGTAAGGAATCGCATGCGTACGGGCTGCACGTGGCCACGAGTTCAGGTAGCGGAGATTGGCGAGAAGGCTGCTAAATTCTGGTTCTAGGGTGACAGCTGTTGCTAATCTCAATGGATTCACCACCTATCACTGGTTCAGAGAGGAGGGACTTCCCTCCAACCGAGGGTTCTGACAGGAGAGACGCACCTCCTACACCTACATTCACGGCAGAGCAGCTGGAGTGGCTCATACCTAGGCTAGGACCCTCCCATCCTGCAGCCTGGAGAGCTGCAGTGGACCCAGTCCTAGGTCCAGCTACGGACCCCTTGACCTCCGGCCTAGGGCTAGACAGTGCAGGCAGTAGCTCAGCTGCAGAGACCCCACTCAGAGATGGCCTTTCCAACTCAAGCCTTGCAGGTGAGCAGTAGTGATGGGTTCAAGTTGGCTAAGAGTAAGGTGGGAGTAATCTTGGCACTCCAGAGGAGCCTAGTGCAGGCCTGGTAGCTCCATTGATCCCAGGCCATGCCGTTCTCAAAGGCACCTAGGTCAGATGATAGCCAGATGCCCCTTTGCCTGATGCCCCTTTGTCAGATACCCCTTTGTCAGATACCCCTTACCCAGATGCCCCTAAGCGGGATATGACCCCATAGCCCAGACCCCTATTACGTGTTATTATAATGTCCCCCCCCCCCCCAGTCCCCTGAACGTTGTCACAACCTCATAGCCTGGAGCACCAGGCCACGCCTACTCATTTCAGCACTCCCCTCAGTGCCCTGAGCGAGGGCACAACCCCCATAACCTGGAGCACCAGGTCACGCCTACTTATTTCTGCAGTGCCCTGAGTGGCGACATGACCTCGCAGCCTGGAGCACCAGGCCACGCCTACTTATTTCTGCAGTCCCCTCAGTGCCCTGAGCGGCGACACGACCTCACAGCCTGGAGCACCAGGCCACGCCTACTTATTTCTGCAGTCCCCTCAGTGCCCTGAGCGGCGACACGACCTCACAGCCTGGAGCACCAGGCCACGCCTACTTATTTATAACGTCCCCTCAGTGCCCTAAGTGGTGACATAACCCCCATAACCTGGAGCTCCAGGCCACGCCCACTTATTTATGCGGCCCCCTCAGTGCCCTGAGCGAGGGCACAACCCCATAACCTGGAGCACCAGGCCACGCCTACTGATTTATGCGGCCCCCTCAGTGCCCTGAGCGAGGGCACAACCCCTTAACCTGGAGCACCAGGCCACGCCTACTTATTTATGCGGCCCCCTCAGTGCCCTGAGCGAGGGCACAACCCCTTAACCTGGAGCACCAGGTCACGCCTACTTATTTATGCGGCCCCCTCAGTGCCCTGAGCGAGGGCACAACCCCTTAACCTGGAGCACCAGGTCACGCCTACTTATTTATGCGGCCCCCTCAGTGCCCTGAGCGAGGGCACAACCCCTTAACCTGGAGCACCAGGTCACGCCTACTTATTTATGCGGCCCCCTCAGTGCCCTGAGCGAGGGCACAACCCCTTAACCTGGAGCACCAGGTCACGCCTACTTATTTATGCGGCCCCCTCAGTGCCCTGAGCGAGGGCACAACCCCTTAACCTGGAGCACCAGGCCATGCCTATTTATATATTAGGCCCCCTCATGGTTGTCACCATATGTTGCATATGTTGGTGGTCCAGGTCCTCTACCTCCGTCGGTCCCTACATTTTCAGCCACCTCGGCAGGCCCAGGACTCAGTCTCCTTGCCGCAGCGGCACCATTGCCAAGCACCTCCTCTCCTCTTTGGAGCACTGCCACGACCCTGCCATCCCTGGGATCCCGGGGCCCCTTCAACTCCATTGCACTAGTCTCCACCAGGGTCGCCAAGAAGATCATGGCCCTGGAGTTTGTGGAGATGGCAGAGGTGGTGGCAGAGGACAGCGTGATCCCCACCACTCGCACGTCAGGGTCGGCCAGCCCTCCAGTCACCAGCATCTCCCTGTGGCTGGAAAGGTTTTCAATCATGGCGGCGATCCTGGCCACCAGGTTTCCGGAGAAGGCTCCCGAGTTCCTAGCCTACCAGGCCTCGATCGTCCGAGCGGAGCGCAACTATGAAGGCTGCCAGTGGGTGCTCTACGACCGGCAGTACCGGAGAGAGGCGCTCGCTCGAAGAGACCTCAACTGGTCAGTGCCCAATACCAGGCTTTATAATGAAGCCTTTACCGGTCGGGCCAGGGTCATACCCAGGTGCTCGTACTGCCTGGGTGACGACCACCTGGTAGGGAGCTGCCCAGTGAACCCGGCGTCGGTGTCAAAGTGGGACGGTACTCAGCCCTCAGCTCAGCGGCCCTACACATCGGAGCCCTGCAGAAACTTTAATGAGGGCAAGTGCAGGAGAGGTAGCTGCAGGTACACCCACGTGTGCCTTAGCTGCCATGAGGCCCACCCGTGGGTGGACTGCCCTCGAAGGCGCCAGTCAGGGAAGGCAGTGAGAGCCCGGTCTCCTATTCGTCGCTCAGGTGGTGGGGGACACCGCTTCTGAAGTCAGAGTGAACTGAACTGAACTTATATTTAGTTTATTGAGACTGGTCTATGGTCCTAGTCATGTGGCATTATGCGACACTATTCAATTGCTGGTTGTTGTAAATCAGGGGTAGGGCGAGTAGGACTGGGGTAGTGCTAGGTAAGGGGGGGGGGGTCACTAGTGTAAGATTAGTCACCTGGTTTAGCTGGGCAGTGGGCTTAAGTGGTTGCCAGTATAACAAACTGCACTGCAAGTAAACGTAAACATGGTCAGGGTTATGCTATGACAGGAACGCTGGCAAGAAGCTATGATACCTAACTCAGGAGCCTTGCTCAGCTAGACCAGGTGTATTAGGGTTCCACCCCTGCGGGGGTGTGACGGCCTATGGCCTCCTAAACTCTTTTATCTCACACCATCTGCATGCTTGCAGGATGGTCCTCTCGATATGTGTACATGGCAGACTTGCTCTGCCTGGACGCCTGCAGACCAGCGCAGGAGCACCAATGCAAGGATCTGTCAGTTATAACCACACCATTGCGTCAGCGTGAGTGGGAAAGAAGTTTGGCCGGACACCCAGACGCGGCATTTGCAATGTACATTTGCTCAGGTTTGAAGGAGGGGTTCAGAGTGGGGTACTGTCGCAACTACCCCTTGAAGTCGGCCACTCGGAACATGGAGTCAGCCACTCAACACCCGGAAGTGGTTGCGGAGTACCTGCGGAAGGAATGTGCATCGAGCCGCATGCTGGGGCCCTTTCCCAGCATGGCCCATCTTCCTCAGCTACACGTCAGCCGTTTTGGCGTGATCCCCAAAGGCCACAACACAGGCAAGTTCCGTCTGATCACCGACCTCTCCTTCCCTGCCAGACAAAGCGTCAACGATGGTATAGACCCTGAACTGTGCTCCCTGGTATATACCAGAGTCGATGAGGTTGCGGCGCAAGTGGCAATCAGTGGGAGAGGTGTGTTACTGGCGAAGGTCGATATCGAGGCAGCATATCGGCTGATCCCAGTCCACCCTCAGGACCGCATCCTCCAGGCAGTACAGTGGGGAGGTAACACCTTCGTGGATCCGATGCTGCCCTTCGGACTGAGATCTGCACCTAAGATCTTCAACGCAGTGGCAGATGCTCTTCAGTGGCACCTGGCGCAGGCAGGTGTTGAGGTCTTGTTCCACTATCTGGATGACTTCATAATGGTAGCCCCTCCTGAGTCTCATCTATGTCACGCATGGCTGCAGATTCTGATACAAGAATGTGCTCGGCTAGGGGTCCCGATCGCTGCCCACAAGACAGAAGGACCCTCCACTGTGGTGGTGTTTCTGGGCATTACAATAGACACTGCAAAGGGAGAGCTGCGTCTCCCTGAGGACAAGCTATCTCGGCTGCAGGATCTTCTGGAGGAGTGGAAGTCGCGGAAATGCTGTACCCGGAAGGAGCTAGAGTCATTGATAGGGCTCTTAAACCATGCCTTCAAGGTTATAAGAGCGGGACGGTCATTTCTGAGACGGATGATTGACCTCCTGCATTCCGTCCATCGTCCCCCAGCTAGTAGAATTCCAATCAGGCTGAGCCAGAGCTTTAGAGCCGACTTGGCATGGTGGGTGGAATTCCTCAGCGGATGGAACGGGATCTCCTTTCTCAACCCCCCATCATCCCTCGCGAAGATCCACCTTTATACCGACGCGTCGGGATCCTGGGGATGCGCTGCCTGGTGTGGGGAGAACTGGCTACAGGTACGGTGGGATTCACGAGCTGACTCTCTCTCAATAGCAGAGAAGGAGCTGTTACCAATCATCTTGGCAGGTCATGCCTGGGGAGCAACCTGGAGGGACTGCCAGGTCGTCTGCCATTGTGACAACCAGTCGGTGGTTGCCGACCTGAAGTCACGGTCAACAAAGCACAAGGGCATGATGCACTTGTTGCGCATAGTGGTGTTCGCTGAGGCTAGTTTCAGGTGTTCTCTCTTCCCATCTTATATTGATACCAAGGCCAATCACTTGGCGGACAGCCTGTCACGTAACAATGCATGTTATTTTCTCTCCAAGGTACCCTCAGTGTCACCACACCCCTCTCCAGTGTCTCCGCAGCTGCTAGACCTCGTCCTCAACCAGGAAGCAGATTGGACAGCTCCGACCTGGTGCCGTTGTTTCAGGAGTACGTTCAAGCTGGACTAGCCCAGTCAACTCACAGGACCTATGATGCAGCCATGAGACACTTCACGCAGTTCTGCCTTAATTACTCTATTCAAGCTCCCTTCCCTGTGCACGAACATCTGTTATGCTACTTTGCCACATACTTAGCCAAAAAGAACCTTGCCCCACAGACAATCAAAACATATTTAGCCGCAGTTAGGAGTGCTCAGATTGCGATGGGTTTGCCTGACCCGAGGGATCAGTCCTCAATGCCGCTGCTGAAGCGCGTCCAGGCAGGCATCAGCAGAATCAGGCTTCAAGCAGGGAAGAGTACCAAGCTGACCAGACTTCCTATCACGTTCCGCATTCTGCAGCAGATCTGCAAGGCCTGGGCGAGTTCGAGAAACCCGGATAGGGTCCTTCTCTGCGCTGTTGCAACTACAGCATTCTTCGGGTTCTTCAGGCTTGGCGAGCTACTACCCACCTCGCGGTCGGCATGGAAGGCTACCACAGATCTGGCGTGGGGAGACGTGGCAGTTGACGACCTACAGTTTCCACGGATGATCCAGGTCCACCTGAAGCAGTCGAAGTGTGACCAGTCAGGCATAGGTGCGGACGTGGTCCTAGGTACGACCGGGGTGGACGTCTGCCCGGTAGGGGCAGTTACTCAGTATCTACATACTAGGGGACCTGATGCCGGCCCTTTCTTCGTGGATCATGCGGGTCAGATGGCAACAAAGGCCTGGTTCGTCCAACAGGTCAGGAAGGCTCTGCTGGTCCTTAACCTCCCTGCCCACCTTTATGCTGGACACAGCTTTCGGATTGGGGCAGCGACATCGGCAGCATTGTCAGGGGTGGAAGACTCTCTAATACAAACCCTCGGGAGGTGGCACAGTGCCGCCTTCCTGAGATACATTCGTACTCCCAAATCCCAGCTCGCCAGTGTATCGGCAAGGTTGGCTGGTTAGCGGAAGTGGAGGGGTTAGAGACAGTGGGAACAGGACAACTGTTTTTATGTAACTATCGGCATTCACCTCGCTGTAATTCACTGTTTTGTTCAAAGTTGTGTTTCAGATTATCCTATGTATCTCTTAAATCGGGGGCTAGTGACAACATCCGGCGGGGAGAAGTGAGTGAGTGGTAGACTGTGAGGCAGGTATGTTGACCCTAACTAATTCAATTGCTTTGGGGGGGCTGTTGGCTGGTCTACCAACCAACTGCCTTGGGCCACCAGGCCCCAAATGCGCGCAGCAATCTGCGCAAAAGGGGCCTTCCCCCCAAAGCTGGGGATTTCCCTGCATGTGAGGGTTGGGTGAACACACCTACCTCGGGTTAAACGGGTGCCAGCCCAGTTCCTGCCAAACGTATGATAGATAGGTAATAAGAATGCATGGCACTACCTCTTGTTAGCGACTAGAGTTAAATGCCATTTAACGTAGTTAAATAAGGTTAACGGCGGAAGCTGGGTCACGGCGGCAGCCCACACCGAGGAGGTGTGGCAACAAGCTACCTGCGTAAGGAAACGCATGCGTACGGGCTGCACGTGGCCACGAGCTCAGGTAGCGGAGATTGGCGAGAAGGCTGCCAAATTCTGGTTCCCACCATCCACCCCTAACGTCCTCCTAATAACGGGGATGGTTAATCCATCACAAATCATGTGGTGTGAAACTGGGCTGGCCACCAGGCCCCAAATGCGCGCAGCAATCTGCGCAAAAGGGGCCTTCCCCCCAAAGCTGGGGATTTCCCTGCATGTGAGGGTTGGGTGAACACACCTACCTCGGGTTAAACGGGTGCCAGCTCAGTTCCTGCCAAACGTATGATAGATAGGTAATAAGAATGCATGGCACTACCTCTTGTTAGCGACTAGAGTTAAATCCTCTCATTTTTGGTCTCTACCATCATTTTTTTGTAAAGAGGAAAATATTTGAAAGCTGTTTCTTGCTTAAACGTGTTAGCAAAGATAATTATATTAACACTCTCAGGAATATTGGTGGTTCTAATGCCAAGTTTTGTAGAGGCTGCTTACAATGAAGGTGATGCATCTGAACTATCTTGATTAAACAACTGCTAGTCTTCCCAAAAGAGAGGACAAACTGGAAAGGATAAGCAAGTCACTGGTTCCTACCATATTAGTGAGGACATAATTTCTATATTTCTTAGTTTTGAATCAATGCTAGTTACCAGGAGAAGTTGATAGGTTTAACTGGATCACTTTGCTGGAATGTGTTTGGATGGGTAGTATAGTAATTTAGATTATTGTGCCGGTGATTAAGCATTGATAAAAATCCCATTATTATTGAATGCAGGCGATTTTAACATACATGGTTGTCGAATGTGTTTTTGTTGTCTAGCTGTAGGCCCCTTAGTTCAATGAGTGCTTCTCAATGGTCTAGTATGATAACTTTACATATGTTTACCACTTCTCAGTTCTTACCCGTTAACTATCCATAAAGAATTTGCTACTGCTATTGCTAATGCTGGTGTTCTGGCATCTTTGTCTAGAGATGGACGTGCTTTTGTTTTCAGGTCAGACATGAAAAATGCTCAAGACTTGCTCACTACCTGTGCTATAATGCAAAACTAGAAAATTCTGATAATACATTCCCATCCAATCATGACTATAGTTACAGCTGTAAATATTCTGCTTATAATCAACAGTACCACCATTCCCATGAAATGATGAGAGTTTTAAGTTCCCTAAACCAACTGAAAGACACAGACATCCTGATTTATCAACTATCAACTAATCAACTGTTACCTGCCACTAGTGTAGAAAGCTATGGAACATTATGCTGACAAGTGTTCTGAACATCATTCTCAGTCTGATAAGCAATCTCCTGATTCTACATCATCTAGTTCTTAAAATAATCATGTCTAATCTCAATCAACCCCATTGCCTAATAAAGAAACTAAACGTAAAGTATGTGTTGTAAATGATGATGTGTGTATTGATGTGTCTGACGAGAGTAGCTTTGCAGTTCTGTCTGAGTGTTTAAACTTGGTTAATGGAGAACCTAAAGAGATTGACTTTACTTTGAGGGGTAATATGAATGATATTGATATCGTGCTACAATGAAGCACCACAGTGTGAATCCTAACCACTGCTAAGCACTACCAAGCTATAACAATAATATAATCTCAGACAAAAAGAACAAGCAATCTATTAGCTATTTTAATCAGGTATCAATATAGCTTGAGCAATGAAAATGGTACATTGAAACGCTGTCTTCATAAGAGAATAAGCTGAAATAACCGTATACATTTTCAACGCAAAACTTCACTTCTTTCAACTCAATTAATATCCCGAAATTGAAAAAAATAGCACAACCAGTAATATCTAAAAAATGAGCATAAAAGACAGATGGAGTGACAGACAGAGACAGGACGACTACTATAACGCTCTCATGCTTGCGCGCTGAGGGTTAACTAGATTTTGGTGCCAAAGTGTCATTGATATCTTCTGACTTTGTTAAAGAGACTGATTGAATTGTATGTTATTGATCAGTGAAAGGAATAGATGATATTTCTTGTCATGTACCATCGTATATGTTTATCTTACTGCACCAATAATTATTAGTTTCAATACCAAATCTGAAATATGAAGATATCACACGAGAATATTTTTATTTAGTTGCAACAAAGTGATGAGTCTCTAAAACATGTGCAGGATTGGGTAAAATTTGATTGTTGTGACTGGTATGCTTATGTGTCTGACATCGACTAATGGTAAAGTGTCTCATGCAGTTTTGGTTCCGCAGTGCTTACGTGAACATGTTTTATGCTTAGCTCGCGATAGTTCAGGTCATTATGGTGTAATCACAACTTGTTCATTAATAAACTTTAACGTTACCTGGCCATCGCTGTATGCTGACATTCAGTCATATATAAAGAATTGTGCTATAAGCATCTTGCTTATAAAAAGGATTGTGCGAAGAAAGCTCCTCTGTGTAAACCTGACATCCTAAGTGTCGTTTCCATTACCGGTTAACTAAATGCTAAGTGTCTTGCATAACAAGGATGGTGTGAGGAAAGCTCCTCATATGCAAACCTGACATCCTGGTTGAGCGGTTTGATATCTAACGGTCGACATTGTGGATCGACTTTCTAAATTAAAGTGTGGTTTCTATTACCTATTATCTGCCATGGATTTGTTTACCAGCTTTCTTTTTGCTATTACTACTGCCCAAGAAACTGCACGATGTTTATTAGCTGAATTCTGTTATGGTGTTCCCAAAGCAGTACTATCTGATCAAGGATTAATCTTTCTGTCAAAAGTGCTCTCATTTTTGTATGAAAGATTTTTGCAGTTATGAAGATTTGTACTAACCCATACCATCATGAAACTAATGGCAAATTAGAGAGGTTTCACTCATCTTAGAAGTCTGTCGGATCTGTATGTCTGATAAGAAAGATTGACCAGCTGTTTTTTACATAGTGTTGTATTCCTTTAGAAATTTGACTCATTCTATAGGCATGGTCATACATACAGATCCGACAGACTTCTAAGATGAGTGAAACCTCTCCAATTTGCCATTAGTTTCAATGACTTCTTCAAAAACTTTGGATTGGACAGATAGCTAACATGACTGGTGCTTCAAACATAATCATTAATTGTATTTGCAATCATTCTCTTTTGACACACTATTCCTGTATTGTCTGACAAATATTGTTTGTTTACTGATACATCTGTATGTGGAGTTGGTGTTGTTTTGTGGGTTTGTAGGAATGATGTCTGGTAGTCAGGTCAAAAAAAATCTGGTTGTAAGAAATCACCTTGTTATAGTGTGCTCCAAAATTAATATCGGGGGGGGGGGGGGGGGTTCCAGCCACCAGAGCCTCCCTTTCTTCTCCACTGGTGGTGATCCCCTCCATAAAAACAAGTCGATGACATTTGCATCACTGTGTGAATCTGATAGGAAATCCAAAACTGAGATAGAAAAAGAAAAATTAATAGAGCAGAGTGATGGATACAAAAGCTTTTATCTGCTTAAGAGACCAGAAGTAGCATCAACTTACCTGAGATTCATGGCAATCTCTGAACTGGACATGGACATTTCCACTCTAATTATTAATGGATGGACAAGATTATTAGCTATTCACATGGGTGATGGAAGTGGGGGAGGGCGGGGAAGGGGGGAAGGGGTCATGATCAAATTTATCGCTTGGGGAGCACAAAGCATATTTAATGTAAATGTAATTCAATAAAATTTGCAGAACAATACAAATAAATGCTATCACGATCACCATACCAACTACAGAAGTCAGTTGGTAATTACAGCTGGAAAATCAGTTCTGTCAAATCTACTTCTATGCCAAATTTCAAATGTCAAAACAACTTTACAGACCTGAAGTGTGCCATGAAAAGACAAGCTACTTTTTATTCTCTCTCGTTCTTGAAATAAATATGTACAATGAACAGGGAATCGGCGGAGTTTCAAACAAGTAGCTAAAAAAACCGGCATAGCTTTGAAACTATTGCATGCAATCTATAGCTTACCTCTAGATGAAAGTTCACCGCTACAGCGAATAGAGTAGACAAGGATGCCGACAAGACAGGCTGTGAGACGCTTTGAAAGCTAAAAAAAGCTCTATGCAAACTTCGTTAGTCGCTGTTACAGCCCAGTTCAACTGCCAGTATCTTTGCGCGTTGAAGGTTTTTACCCTCCAGTATTTTGACACTAAGTTGAGATGAAGAAAATCTTCATCTAGAATCTCGCCATCAAAGAGAGAAACAACTTCTCCAATCTCAAGTGGAGCGACTATTAAAGGAACTGGAGCGTGTGTGTCTATTGGCAAGAAATCATTAGTAAGTATTGTGTATTCAAAAGCAGTATTTTATTGAAATTGGATGTATATAAATAATGTATGAAAATATTGTACGAATAACAATGTTGTCATCAAACTGTAGATGAATAATTTTAACATCATAACACTTAGAGTAGAAGATGTAGGTATTTAATTATTTATAATTGTAATATTTATCAAAATTGTCAAAACTGTTGCATGTAAACAGTAACCATGGCAAAATATTCTTTACAAAAAATACTAACAATATAGACATGAGTAAAAATTTTACTACAAAAAATGTATTCATTTATTATTTAGACATTACCACTAGAACTAGACTGGAGGTGTGGTCCTGACATGCCAGTGGCTATGCGTATATACATCCAATCAGTAGAGATAATTATACAGTGTATGTTGGAGGAAGAGGGACTTACAGACGTCAGGATTCCTACATAGTGATGGCCTACAACACGCAATCCTGCCAGTGGCACACACTCTACCTCCATACAGTACTAAGTGGTTTGCTATGACTACCATCAACAACAAACTAGTTGTGGTGGGAAGAAGAAATAGAGACAACTTTGATAGCCGTGAGCTAGGAGAGTGGCAGCCTGACAGCAACCAGTGGTCACACTCCTTCCCTGCTATGTCTAAACTTCGCTGGAGGCCTTCAGCTACTTCATATAAACATTGGCTGGCTGTGGTTGGTGGTTGCCATGGAGTTTGTTTACAAACTGTTGAGGTACTTGATGTATCCAACATGCAGTGGTCCACTGGACCATCTACACCAACACCATGGATGGGGATGAAGTCTACTACAATAGGAGATACCTGGTACCTCATGGGGGGATGGTGTGTCTGTTGGAGTCCTGATGTCTATAGTGTATCTCTGGAGGCTCTTGTTTCACACTCCTCATCAGACAGTTCCAATATATGGAACAAATTACCTTCACTCAACTGTACAGAATCCTGTCCACTTAAAATAGGAGGATCTCTACTGGCAGTCGGTGGTGAGGACAAGAGTGAGAAGCCAGTGTCCACCATCCAGCGCTATGTCCCTGAGACTAATACCTGGGTCCAGGCTGGACAACTACCACATGCAGTTCATAACTGTACCTGTATCATGACATCAGACAAGGTCCATGTTATGAGAGGACATGATGGGAATAGCAGACTTACGAAACTGTTTACTTCTACTATTCACTAATTAATATCTTTGTTTTTATGTTTAGTACAAGTTAGCTACTATAATTTTAAATGGCTTCCATGGTTTCTGTTTATGTGTTTCTAAAGTGATAAAAAGTAAAATAACTAGTGATGTGCTTGAGCACAAATGGCGAGCGAGCCTAAAGACTATACTTTTTTTATTTTGACTTCTAACACTGAAGTTACTGAAAATGAGGTCCAGTTTTTAAAAAGGGTAAAGTGATTTCAGTGCCATAATAACAACTCTCTGCAACTGCTTGGAAGGAAAAAAACAACAAAAAAACAATACACGTTATTTAAAAGTTTTCTTTGTGATATTCTTAGCTAAGTAGTGGTTGTATCACACAATGCTTTGACACAACTGGACATGCACCTACACAGACTTACCATAGCGGTAGTCTAGTGGACAATGTGGTCACGTTTTATTTTAGGTCCTACATTGAGCGCATCGCGTCGCGTCATCTCATCAAGACGCTCGCGCGTTCAGCCCCTCAGAACGTGCGGCTAACAAACTATGCTTAAATTCAGCAGGCAGCAATTGTCTGGTTAAAGGGAATTGGAGCAGCATTAAAGAATAGTGCTAACTGTAATAAGTGTGGCAGTGTATGCAACTTTGTCATCAAGAAGGGGTCTTATTGCTGGAGATGCCCCATGTCTGGATGCCAATCTGTAATTTCCATGACTTGAGAGATGGGAGTTTTTTTTCTGGTAGCCATTTGAAGCTGAATGAGATAGTGGAAGTTTTTTACTGGTGGGCTTGTGAAGCTTCAGTATTCAATAAATTTTGTGGATCCAACCACTGGGGCACACACTCAAACTATTGAAGGAACTTGGTCACAGGTGAAATTCATGATGCGAAAAAGAGGTGTCATGAACACAGGTGATGACTTGTTTGACACATACTTACCTGAATATTTGTGGAGAAGAAAGTTTAAAAATGATTATCCTTCTTTAAAAATGTATGAGCATGTAAAGGAACAATACCCACTTTAATCAACCAATTTTGGTTCTATATAACCCTTATATCTTACTTAATATTATTGAAATTCCACTAATTACACTTTGATGCCATCAATCTTATAGCTGAACCCGATCAATTGTAAGGTGACGCGACGCGATGCGCTCACAAGGTGACGCGACGTGAAGCGCTCAATGTATGTAGGACCTAGGACCTAAAGTAAAACGTGACCGGCAATGTATTTTCAAGTAAAGTTACAGACTTCTTTTGCGCACGCTTATAACCATGACAAAGAGCGCATTGACTTACCACCGCCACTAACTCGAATAGAAATGGAAGTCTCTTAAGTTTCAAGTTTTAACTGCACCCGCAAAATAATTCAAAACGGTAAACAATTCAATTGCTAGGGTGATACGGGTACTGATCGATAAACCAGAGGATTCTGTTTAGTGCAATTTGGGACGGGGTCGAATACGGAGCGAACACAAAAATACGCGAGGGTCAAAGTACAAAATGACATACGTACGTCCAAACATATATACAAACTAGTGGTGTGCTTGAGCACAAATGGCGAGCGAGCTTTAAACTACACTGTTGTTACTCAAACTACTAAAATAAAGTTGAGTTGCTAAATTACGCATATACGGTAAAGAGGATTCAATGCCATAGTAACCACTCCCCTCAACTGTTTGAATTGAAAAAGAAGCAACAAAATCAAGTCACGTTATTTAAAATTTTCTTTGTGATATTATTAATAGTAGTTGTAACGCACAATACTTTCACACAACTGAACATACATACGCAAGACTTACCTTCGTGGTTCGTCTAGTGGACAATGAATTGTCAAGTAAATGCTGTTGAGTAGTGCTATAACTGTGACAAATAGTGTATTAACTTACCACCGCCACTAACTCGAATAGAAATGGAGCTCCCAGCACCCGCAAAACAATTCAAAGCGGTAAAAAAAATTCAATTTCTAAGGTGATACGGGTAATGGTCACTAAACCAGAGGATTCTGTTTAGTGAAGTTTGGGACGGGGTCGAACGCCGAGCGAACACAAAAATACGGAGGGTCAAAGTACAAAATGACATACTTACGTCCAAACATATATATAAATTAATAAATAAACAAACATCCCCGATTTTTTCATTTTTACCCTTGTAAGTGTCTCGCTCGCTACGCTCGCTCGCCAATTATATTATAGAATTATTGTAGAAGTTGGCTACAATGAACGCAGTGGCCTGGTGTAATTGAGTAGCTCATAATACAATACTCATTATTGCTTTATATATCAAATTTCTCACAGTTTACATTTATAGTAACAACTGTTGCATACATTCACTCCACAACATACAGTTTTTACTATGAATTACTTTGAATATACTTGTGTGGTTCCGGTCATGAGAGGAGTTAAGTCATATTATAAGTTCACCTTTCATTGTCAGTAATCTCCAAACTCAGAGCGTGACAAACCAACAGACGGACAGACAAAGTGACAAAAAATAACAGATGACTATTATAAACCTCTGGCACATGCACACTAAGGGTTAAAAGTAAGCTCTAAAATTTTCAGCTCACTACTAGCCCAAATAAATTTAAGACTTGTTAAGATATACTATAAAATGGACGGTCACGACCTGCCAGAGAGATGTCTTGCTGTATGAGAGAGCAGTGGGTTTGTAAGGCCCACAGACACTCTGGACTTTGTATCTGATTATCTCTGGAATCCCACCGCTTAGCCCAATGACTAGTTACAGCCAGGTTCCAACAATCACAATTAATTCAATATAAGAAACAAAGACCAAATAGAGTCAATACCTGGCACACCGCCTACGCACCGCCTACGCATCCACCCCCCCAAATCTGTTAACTAAATCAATTATGTTGCTATGGCCTACTTTTATATATTTCTTAAGTTTTGCAGGCTATCCTATACAGTGGACCTCACTGTAAACTATCACAGGAGCTGGCTTACCAGAAATTAGAAGTCCAAAGCAACTACTATGGCAGATATAAGCGGTCACATTCTCCAACATAAATGGAAAAATATCCCCACAATTCAACTCCACTCCACAGTTGGGGGTCTCACCCTCTGCGTACTCTGGAACTCACCGCCGACAAAATTACAGAATCTTTTTTCGATTTACAATTTAGTTTTCAAATTATTTATTATTATTTTTGTGACGACCATTTCCTTAAATATATCCGTTTTTGGCCGTTATTACGAAATTTCCCTCTGTAATTTTTTTAATTTTTATCTTCTGTACCTGTATTCCAAAAATAGAATGGTTCTGAACCCATACCGTACTTATGGCCAGAAATAGCATGTAGAACAAGCCAATCATACCTCGCACAATTTTGTCAATTTCAGCCACGCCCTCCTCGGGCAGGTAAGGAATACGCACGGATTATTGTTTAGGGTGAAATATTTTGGAATGCAGTGGCTCTGAAAAGAGCCCGTTTGAAAAAAATAAATAACCACAGACAACGAAATGGAGAGAAGGCGCCTGGCTGAGACTTCGAAGTTGAGCAGAGGGCCCTGTACAACTTCTCTCCGAGCGGCTTGCTCCAGACTCCCTTCTGCTTCAGGGACGAAGGAATCACTGGTTCTCTACGGAGAAGCAATAGAGTGTGGAAATCGATGCCTCTCACAAAATGATAATATAGCAGATTCATAGTTGAAATTATGAAGATTTAAATGAAGTCTATCGCTCCTCTACTAGTTAACACAGAACTGAGAATCCAGTCTGAGGTCACAGACAACACCACCCAATTGCACAGTAGCTCATTAGCTCAGCAACACACTTATCAATGTATTGTTGTACCCATGATAGTGGTTACCATGGTATGTGTTGTGCGCAAGCTAAGAATTTCCTGTGCTTTGAATAGAGAGTATATAGTACTTAACTGATGCCAGTGCCATTGCATGAATACAAACGAACAGCTACCAATAAGGACCACCATCAGTGACTCTTATGGACATTTTCTCTCAATACTTGCAAAACCACCAAATACAGCTGATGAACTTAGAAAGTTGTGTTTATGGATATATAACTATAAAGATACTCTTGTATAGCACTAGCAAAAAAAACAACAACAAAAAAAACAACAACTGAAAATGTATTATAATATGTATTTCAACATTAATAGAATATCACAATGGTCCATGTTGAACAAAAGTTATATTTAGCATAGAACATTATGGAAAAAGATGTGTTATTCACAATAAAGCATAAGCGCTTGAAACAGAACTTGATAGGATATCTATTCCTGTAAGAATAAATAACGAGACTACAATCAATAACTCATTCATTCAATAATTCATTCATTCAGTCTTCATACCTGTATCAAATACAGTCAAACCTTTTTTATCAGGGCAATGTTGGGATCAGGGGTACCCATTGTGTAAAAAAATCCCCCTATCTTGAAATAGTAATTTTCCAATACAGTAATTACCATGTTCCACAACCACAGACCTTGAACACCCCACTGACTAAATTACTGAGACTTTAAACTCATCAGTTCTTTACACAATGAGAGTACGTACATCAGCTACAGCAGCAATTATTTAGACATTTAAATTTTTAGAGTCCACTTAGCTAGGATAATCCAACATTTCATCTAGCAAGCTATTTTATGTTGCTATAATCACCAGAGGGGTAGGAACAGGGGGTGCAAGGGGTGCAAGTGCACCCCTACTTTTTCAAAGCATTCATTCTTTTTACAAGAATTTTGAATAATTGTTTCACCTGCTCATTAATATCTATGATCTAGGTCAGTTTTCAGCTTTAAATGTTGCATGTTGTCATTGGTGGGTGTTTAATAGGATAGATCTACTTTTTTTCTTTTTTTTTTCAGATGTCTACCAAACGCATGTCTCAACTAACACTAGCTCAACTAAAAAATCAGCTATAGAGGTTGAGAGAAGCTCACAATTAATGTCAGACTCAGAAGAAGAGAGCTCAGATATTGAGATTACTCCAAGAACATGGGAGTCTGAGGAATCAGGGGCAAGCTTGCCTGCAGACGGTAGTACCCCTGAATGGTATGAAGACTACGCCAAACCAAACGTAAAGTGTTCTGTTTACCTTGCCGTTACATTTTTCTGAATAAGTTGCAAATTTTCAGCAAGAATTGTAGTCCAGCCTTCATAGAAGACGGTTTCAATAATTGGAGAAAGGCTACAAAGAGGTTCCATGATCATGAAGGCAGTCTTTGCCACCAAGAAGCCACAATGAAATTGGATGCAATCAAAAAACCTACACTACCTCAGCTATTTAGTGATCAGGTACGTCAACAACAAGCACGCAGAAGAAAGTCTCTTCTAACTCAGTTATCTTGTTTGAGATATCTACTGCGACAAAGTCTGGCTATTCGTGGTTACAATGATGATCATCAGAATAATCTCATTGGAGAAGTTTAGCATTCTGTTTGGGCTTAAACTTGGCTACATTCTCTTTGCAGCCGCTGAGCAAGTATCCAAGAGTCTACAAGGAAAAGAGGTTACACTACAAGAGGCTTTATCATCAATTAACTTGGCTGCAGCATTCTATAGAAGACAACCAACAGCCGAGTCATTTGATCGATTTTATGATGATGTGGTAGGTATGGCTGAAGATCTGAACATAGGTGAGCCTGTTCTTCCCCGTCAAAGAAGACCTCCAACAAGAAGAGATAGTGGTAGTGAGCCCCATCAGTTTTTATCACCTCGTGATTACTATCGACACTTGTACTACGAAGCTTGTGACTTACTTTTGAGAGAATTAAATGATCGGTTTGAACAGAAAGAGCTCCTACTGTCATAATGAAAGCAGCAAACGGAGAGAATTACAATGATTCTTTGCAAAAGCTTGAAGTATCTTGCTATGCCCCAGACCTCGACTTCAGTGCCTTAAAGAAACAGCTTCCTTTACTTGTAGATGTTGCCAAGAAAGGAGGAGTACGCAAGGTAACATCGATTCAAACTGTTTGTGAAGCCATGAATGAAACCCCATCTTACAAGAGAATATTTTCAGAGGTACACAAAGTTTTGAGAATCTATCTGGTTGTTCCTGTTACCTCAGCTACTTCTGAACGAACATTTTCAGTCTTGAAATGGCTGCTTGTTTACCTAAGATCTACCATGACTGAAAAGCGTCTCAACAACTGCTTACTTCTACATGTACACAAGGATATTGCTGATGAACTGAACTTAGAGGATATCGCCAAACATCTTGTTAGTTGTAAAACAGAGAGAAATAGACACTTTGGCTCTTTTTAATTTTGTAACAGTAGTTGTGTGAATGTTTTCATAATATTAATTAAACTACCATTGGTACTAAATTCATGCACCCACACTTTTTACTAGCTTCCTACCCCTCTGATCACCTTACTATTATTGGCTTCAGGTCTAATCCTGTGTAGCTTTGCAATTTGCAGTTTCATCATAACTCTTCCCCGTTTAGTCATTCCTCGGCTGCACAAACACAAAAGAATCTCAGTTGTGACGGGTAATAGACCCAATTATAGAGCTACATCCTTAGCCTCCCGCGCCAAACCCTTTACCCAACCGCTCCGTCTGGCCGAGCCAGACTACTACATCGGCAGCCTGGCCTGTGCCCTATTCATAGTTCAAGAGATATTCAAGCCCTGAGATATTCCAGCTCAGGTGTAAATTCATTGTCTAGAAGTCCATTTTAGGCGTGTCTGGACGAAAGATCGAGGAGCTATTAAAAACAACGAGAGCACAGACCGAAGAACTAGAAATCGTAACACAACAGCGGGCGTGGCAGGTGAGTGTGCGGAGTTTATTTGATTTCTACCTCCCAGAACTTGACACCATTCCTGAACGGGGTGTGGACTAGGGTTGGTGAGACTAAGGGTTTAAGGAGATCTGACGCAGACGTGCTTCCCACCAGTATTAACTATGGCTAGAAGACAGGGCTTGTCTAGTTCCTTTAGAAGAGATTCTAAATTACAGCAGTATTTCTTAGACCAGGTGGTTCCTACAGGGAAGACACTTGGAACAGGTTCATACGGCTCAGTGTTAGAAGTAAGTGGACTGTTCTAACTTAGACGCTAAAGGAAAGCTTGGAATACTATCCCTTAGCTAGAAGTTTGGTTCGACTTTTGAAAAAGCTTGAAAAAGCCACACCCATTTTGTTTCCTTCATTTGTTATTCTATAATAACTGCACCAAAGCTAATAATCTGTTCTGTGTCTACTACTTCAATACTATAGGTTCATTGAACACTGTTGAATAAAGCTAGCTATATTACATCTTTTCTTTATAAAGTGTAACATAATGCACTTATTAAATAACTTCTAACATGAAAGGCCTATTAAGGGTGCACTGCATGTAAACAGCTTCTAATCATAGTGGTCATTGAAAGCCTTGTTACACGAGGCTGATATATCGCTACCAGTTAACAGCTTCTCACTTGAATTATGAAATTGTAGTTTTGTGACCAGGAGCAGAATACTCTGGCATTGTTGACCCTTTTCCTTCCCTAAATTGGTGGGCGGAAAGGAAGGAAAGGGTCTGATAGCTCTAGTATCTTTTGCTTGTGCCAGCACCAAAAAGTGGCGCTCCAATCAGATTGCAGAATTGTTAATTAAGTACATTCCTCAACCACATATTTAATGTGCCACATTTTATTCAGCATTATGTTAGCTATGGAAGATCAAAGTGAGCACATTTAGAGAGTTACAGTTTCCTGGTGAAGCCTGAGCAGATGAAAGTATTGAAGGGAATTTTAAAATTATTTTTTGTAGCCCTCTCGACAGAATACGGAAAGAGTGCTTGCTTCCGGAGTTTTCCACTTGTATATGACCAACTCCTACCCAAGTGTGAACCAGCCACTATTGTTATTGTTGTTCTACTCATTTCTATTGTGAAAGATGAAGAAAGATTATGAACATTTTTGTTGACAATCTTTCTTATTAGCAACGAAATGTTTTATTCTCGCTTGAGTTTAGCCTAAGCGTTAATGGTGACGTAATAAACCTGTGATGTCATTTGCACATGTCATTGATACTAGAGCTACTAGACGCTTTCCTTCCTTCCTGCCCACCCATTTAGGGAAGGAAAGGGTCAGCGATGCCAGACTACGAGCTGAATGTTTATTAGGTCACTTGGACTCAGACTAGGTCATCCACATGAACAGTATACAGAACATGTAGGGAAATAGCAGAGAATTCCATTGCAGGTTCAGTTTTGATCCAACAGCTATCAATATTGCTGAAGTTATATGTTAGGTGTGGCTAAATCATTTACTTCTGATGGGTTTACGAACGGAACATGTAAAATTTTCTAAATCCTTTTACTTTAATACCAGACGTGAGCCTGGTTGAATTTATTTCATTAATACAAGAATAGCAAATAATTCCATTACAGTTTCAGTCTTAATTGAACAGCTATCAATATTCCTGAACCCCCCTTGGCTACAGGTATGATTAGGTCTCAGTGTAATGTTTGGAAGGTCTTGCGTCAATGGTATCAAGTTCTCAATAGAAATTTAAATCATTGTAGTTTATACACGCTATCAATTAATTCTTGTTTTTAATACTGGACCAGAGCCTTTTTAATTTATTAAACTGATAAATATTTGTATTTCAGGTAAAATATAGCAAGGTTATCTGTGCTGCCAAGCGTATGCACGAACTATTACTGGATCCTGGGAATGAAGGAGTTCGAGAGACTGTAGACAGATATCAGCGAGAATGTCAACTCATGGCAAGTCTCCGACATCCTAACATAACACAGTTCCTTGGTCTGTGTTTCCTTGAGGGATCAGAGCTACCTCTACTGGTGATGGAGAGACTAGAAATGAGTGTGGACGACCTCCTGGAGTGTTCCCTTAGTATTCCACTTGCAGTCAAGATTTCCATTCTCACAGACACAGGCAGCGGTTTAGTTTACTTGCACAGTCGAGGACCTCCAATAGTCCACAGAGACCTGACTGCAAGGAACATCCTCCTCACATCGTCTCTGACAGCTAAGATCGCTGATATGGGAAACTCTCGAATGGTAACTTTAAAACCAACTCTACTTGCTCAAACACTCTCAAAGAATCCAGGGACCACTGTGTACATGCCACCAGAGGCTCTCAGCGAGAGCCACAGATATGGCCCATCTCTAGATGTGTTCTCATTTGGACATCTTGCCCTCTACATACTCACACAGGTAATACAAGCTTGAATATACAACATATACTGTTAGTGCAAAGCTGTTAAAAATTCAATTAATTATTTTCTTGGTACTGTGTGTAAGTGTTCCGTGTTATAACAAATAAAAGATCACTAATATTATTAATCTAGTTATTTAGTATTAGCATGTGCGCATTACTTAGATACGTATTCAACATTACAAATTTTTCTAAGCACACTTGTTTTACTATTTGTCTCCTTTGCTTAATTAACCCATTCACCGGCACGAGTTCCTATAGGCTCAAGGATGACGTAATGCTGAATTTTATCAGCCAGTGAGAGGGTTAAACTTTTCCTCCCCATACCCACTGTTATCTGATTCATGTGTTCTATTAATGTAACCATCTTCACCATTTACCAGGTTTATTCCTCATTCACTTGTATACAATTAGTTGATTATACACTACTGAATGCTACTGCAGTCTATTACCCAATGCTGCATGGCCACTTTTACTGCTGAGATGATTCTATTACTGATCAGAGCAGGTTTTTTGTGTTGTACTCCCTACCCTATGTTGTATGTTCGTAGCTAGGACAGTTGTACCATTATCCCAATAGTTTGTGTACTAAGCATGAGAATAATCTTGATAGTGAAATATTATGATGTTTGTTGATAATCATAGTGGATATATATATTGTTATAATGTTTAGTGACTATCACACGAGAATCAATTTAATTTTAATTATTGTGTAGATATTTCCAGGAGAGCTACTACAGCATACACATTCAGATCCACACAATCCTGGCCGACTTATTGGTCGCTCTGAAGTAGAGCGTCGTGAGGTGTACATGAAGAAGTTGGAGAATCTGTTTTTGGAATCTCATCCTGTTCTAGTAGAGATGGTGACTAATTGCCTGCACAATACTCCTCAAACAAGACCTACTGCTGAGCAACTACTGGAGACCCTAACACCAGTACAGGATGCAATGGAGGACATACATGGAGGGAGTCTGGGGAGGTCCATCAACATAGTCAATGTGTTACACATGAAGGAAACTAAAGAAAAGAATAAAAGAATAAAAGAACTCGAGGTAACGTCAATATGTGAACTGCAATCATTTGTTAAATCTTTCAAATAGTAATTACAATAACTACATTCTACTTTGTCAAAGTTAAGTTGTCACAGAGTACATACTGAAACACTCATATCAAGCAACTCAGCTTAGCTTTTTATATAAATTTTTAACCCTAATTATTTTGTTGTTAGTTTATAAGTAGTTGTTCTAAAACTTAAGATTATCATAAACTCTACAATGGTATTGCTCAAACATTGTTTACTTTTTCAGTTTTTTTTTGCGGTTTTAAATTTTGTATATTTGTATTGTGTGTTGTATTATTAGATTTCTGAAAATAGATTAGAAACAGAAAATAAAGAATTGACTGAAGAAAATACCAAACTAGAAAGTGACAGAATGTTGCTTGAATCATCAAATACACAACTCATGGAAGAGAAACATCAATTGGAGACGAGAGTCATGCAAGTACAGGCAGAATGCAATAAACTGAAGACAGAGAACAATCAACTGAAGACTGAGAACAATCAACAGAGGAACCAGATAGCAGCTGAAAGAACTCAGTTAGAATCTCATCACAAAGAAGAAAAGCTTCAACTAGAATCTCGCCATCAAAGAGAGAAACAAATTCTCCAATCTGAAGTGGAGCGACTAACAAATGAACCTGAGCGTATCACCACAGCATCTATCTGCAAGAAATCATTAGTAAGTATTGTGTATTCATAAACAGTATTTTATTGAAATTAATTTGATGTATATAAATAATGCATGAAAATATTGTACGAATAATGTAGATGAATAATTTTAACATCATAACACTTAGAGTAGAAGATGTAGGTATTTATATTATTTATATTGTAATATGTATCAAAATTGTCAATAGCATGTAAACAGTAACCATGGCAACAATAAAAAAATTTATTTAATGAACATAGTGTGCAATTGACGTAAACAATATTCTTTACATAAATATAGACATGAGTAATACTATACAAATTTACTACAGATAATGTATTTGTTTATTATTTAGACATTCCCACTAGAACTAGACTGGAGGCGTGGTCCTGACATGCCAGTGGCTATGAGTGCATACATCCAATCAGTAGAGATAAATGATACAGTGTATGTTGGAGGAGGAGTGACTGACAGAGATGAGGATAAGTACATAGTGATGGCCTACAACAAACAGTCCTGCCAGTGGCACACTCTACCTCCATACAGTACCAGGTGGTTTGCTATGACTACCATCAACAACAAACTAGTTGTGGTGGGAGGAAGAAATAGAGATCGCTCTGATAGCAGTGAGCTAGGAGAGTGGCAGCCTGACAGGAACAAGTGGACACACCCCTTCCCTCCTATGTCTACACCTCTCTGTGTGCCTTCAGCTACTTCATATAAACATTGGCTGGTGGTGGCTGGTGGTCGCCATGGAGATTGTTTACTTTCTAGTGTTGAGGTACTTGATGTATCCAACATGCAGTGGTCCACTGGACCATCTCCACTAACACCATGGAGGATGAAGTCTACTACACTAGGAGATACCTGGTACCTCATGGGGGGAGCGTGTGAGGATGTAGGTTGGAGTCCTGATGTCTATAGTGTATCTCTGGAGGCTCTCGTTTCACACTCCTCATCAGACAGTTCCAACATATGGAACAAACTACCTTCACTCACCTGTACCTGGTCCTGTCCACTCAACATTGGAGGATCTCTACTGGCAGTCGGTGGTGAGGACATGAAGAGTAAGAGGTCAGTGTCCACCATCCAGCGCTATGTCCCTGAGACTAATACCTGGGTCCAGGCTGGACAACTACCACATGCAGTATGTAACTGTACCTGTATCATGACATCAGACAAGGTCCATGTTATGGGAGGACTTGATGGGAATAGCAGACTAAAGAAACTGTTTACTACTTAATATCTTTTGTTTTTATGGAATTTTTTGTATAAGTTAGCTATTATAATTTTAATAATGGTTTCCATGGTTACTGTTTATATTTTTCAAAATAATAAAAAGTATATCATTGTTATTGAATTATTGCATAAGTTGGTCACAATGTATGCAGTGGGTGTAACTGAGTAGCTAATAATATACTACTCACTATAGCCATATGTTTTTAAATTTCTCCATGTTTTAATTTATAGTAACAGTTGTCATAGTTTTTACTGTGAGTTTACTATGAGTTACATTGAATACAATCAATTATTATATCATCATTAAACTAACACACACATACATGTATATTCATTACAAGGTTATTATTATCACATCACAACATTCAGTTTTACTACAAGTTACTTTGAATACACTCGTGTGGTTCCCTGTCATGTGAGGAGTCGTTAGTGTGGGGGCGTATATCCTAACCTGCCTCCTGAGTCACAGGTGCTCACGCAGAGGGTAAGTGGTGGAACTCAGAAGAGGCCCAACTGCCAGCTCTCAATCAAGAGCGTATCCTATGCAGGGTTAATTAAGATGTGACAATTGTCTACCAAGTCCAAATCCAGTCTAGTCTAACTCAGCTGTTGCATAAGCTAAAGCAAACTATCTACAAAATCTACAAGCTAAATATTAATTAATTGAAACGTGCTCAAGAGTGAAAGGATATCAGTTGAAATATCAGTTGGTGTAATGTGGTAGCATACAAATTTGAGATGTAAATGTTATCTCTCTCTCTTGGCCAGGCTAGGGCAGGGGTGCTGGACAATTCTGGTTGTTCGGTTGACATTATTATTTTTGGGTATTATACCTTACAAACTAATCAGAATGCTTATAGAAAAGGTAAACACAACTACTGCAGTGTATAGATTACAACATAAAATAAAAATCGTCCACACATTGTATATTTCTTTGCTGTTGTTGTTTAGGTTTCATTTGGGTCTTAATTTAGGTCTTACTCTTTGTAGCTCCATCATAGCATTCATGGAACTCTGTTTATGCTTTAACTCTCTAAGTTTGTTTGATGGGTGCTGCTCACTGAGACTCTGGTGGAGCTTAGAGAGATGGTTACTCCTTGTATTTCCACACTCCAGGGCATGCTGCCCACAACCCAGTGATAACAGTTTAATATAGCCTTCACTCTGTGCCTAGCAACAGAGCTTACCAGGGTTGTGGCAATTACAGGAGTAAAGTAATCAATTACAATTACAATTACTTAAAATTTTTGCTTCTCAATTACAATTTCAATTACCAATTACACCTTTAAGAACTAATTACAACAAATCTATTAGCAATTACATACAATTACATCACATCACCTCCTCAGGATAAGTGGTCATGTAATAGGGCCCACAATGTTTGTAATTTTGTTTTAATTCATCAATTATTCTTAAAAGAGAAAAGTTAATTCTATCTACATTAAATATTATAAAAACTGAGAATTTATTTTCTTGCTAGCAGCCATGTGCTTTAGAACTGACCTTTTATCAAAGTGGTCTTTGACCCCAACTACTTGCCAATTACAGGTATGCAATTACAATTACAATTACAATTACTGCAGATGGTGTAATGATTACAGCTAATTACAATTACCAATTGCAATTACCACAACACTGGAGCTTACACATAAAACAAACAACACTATGTTCAGAAGTCACTATGTTTATTGTTTGCTGCTCTCTCTCTCTCTCTGTAGCAGTTGCAACCTCACAATCCAAAAATGTTTCGTAGACCACCAATGAGATTTCATGGAAAAAAGAAATATTTTTTATATTCTAGACAAAATATGTGCAATCAAATATATATGTTTGATAAAATTGTTTCTAGTGAGTCTGGAGCTAAGCCAACAACAGAAAATATGACAATACATAGCATCAGTTAATAAAATTGAAAAAAAAGAAAGAAAAGAATTAGCTTCTTGGCTATTTCGAATTATGTGAAATGCAATCAGCATAGCTTATAGACTCCAACTTTTTTCTAGTAAACTTCAGAAACCATCCTCCCACCCCCACCTCCAATACTCAACCAATACAGTTTCAGCAAAAAAAAAATTATGGCTGATATAATCGTGAATGGTTGACAAAGTTACTAATGTTTTGTTCTACGTTGTCTAGGTGACAGTCAGATAATGTCACAGTCATGACTACATTTTTCATCATAGCCATCTACTTTTTGTTGTGGTCCATTGATTCACATTGAATATTGTGTATTTATGTCCATGTTTGTGTAAACAGATCAGTCTTACCTCTGGGCTACAAACAGTGAACAAAGTAAGACCAAAGAATGCATACTGTAGTAAAGTGATGACAGTATGGCAATATTGCTCAGAATTAAAAATATTGGTGGGCTAATGTTAGAGCATATCATTGCTAGGCTGCATTTGTCCCCCCTGAAACTAGTTTCCCCCCTAATTATTAATTAATAATGATCTTTGCTGGTGATTAAGCATTGATAAAATCCCATTTATTGAATGCAGGTGATTTTAACATACACGATTGTCTAATGTGTTTTTGTCTAGCTGTAGGCCCCTTAGTTCTATGAGTGCTTCTCAATGGTCTAGTATGATAGCTCATTATATTTGTTACATATGTTTACCATTTCTCAGTTCTTACCCGTTAACTATCCATAAAGAATTTGCTATTGCTGTTGCCAATGCTGGTGTTCTGGCATCTCTGTCTAGAGATGGACGTGCTTTGTTTTCAGGTCAGACATGAAAATGCTCAAGACTTGCTCACTACCTGTGCTACATATAATGCAAAGCTACAAAATTCTGATAATACATTCCCATCCAATCATGACTATAGTTACAGCCGTAAATATTCTGCTTATGATCAACCACACAACCATTCCCATGGAAATGATAAGAGTTCTAAGTGACCTAAACCAACTGAAAGACACAAACATCCTGATTTATCAACTATCAACTAATCAACTGTTACCTGCCACTAGTGTAGAAAACTATGGGACATTATGCTGACAAGTGTTCTGAACATCATTCTCAGTCTGATAAGCAATCTCCTGAATCTACATCATCTAGTTCTTAAATTATTTCTAATCTCAATCAACCCCATTGCCTAATAAAGAAACTAACCATAAAGTACGTATTGTAAATAATGATGTGTGTACTGATGTGTCTGACGAGAGTAACTTTGCAGAGTTCTGCCTGAGTGTTTAAACTTGGTTAATGGAGAACCTAATTAGATTGACTTTACTTTGAGGGGTAATGTGAACGATATTGATATCGTGCTACAATGAAGCACCACTGTGTAAATCCTAACACTACTAAACACTACCATGCTATAACAATATTATAATCTCAGACAAAAAGAACAGGCAATCTATTAGCTTTTTTAATCAGGTATCAATATTGCTTGAGCAAAGAAAATGGTGCATGAAAACGCCGTCTTCATAAGAGAAAAAGCTGAAATCACCGTATACATTTTCAACGCGAAACTTCACTTCTTTAAACTCAATGAATATCCCGAAATAAAAAAAAAAAAGCACAACCAAAGGTTCGTCCTGAGTAATTTACTACCTAAATTAATGTTTTTTTATCAGTAATATCTAAAATATGAGCATAACAGACAGACCGGGTGACAGACAGGGTGACAGACAGGATGACAGACAGGGTGACAGACAGGGTGACAGACAGGGTGACAGACAGGGTGACAGACAGGGTGACAGACAGGGTGACAGACAGGGTGACAGACAGGGTGACAGACAGGGTGACAGACAGGGTGACAGACAGGGTGACAGACAGGGTGACAGAGAGGGTGACAGACAGGGTGACAGACAGGGTGACAGACAGGGTGACAGACAAGGTGACAGACAGGGTGACAGACAGGATGACAGACAGGGTGACAGACAGGGTGACAGACAGGGTGACAGACAGGGTGACAGACAGGGTGACAGACAGGGTGACAGACAGTGTGACAGACAGGGTGACAGACAGACAAACAGACCGAGCCACGCTTGCGTGCTGAGGGTTAACTAGATTTTGTTGCCAAAGTGTCATTGATATCTTCTGACTTTGTTAAAGAGAATGATCGAATTGTATGTTATTGATCAGTGAAAGGAATAGATGATATTTCTTGTCATGTACCATCGTATATGTTTATCTTACTGCACCAATAATAATTATTAGTTTCAATACCAAATCTAGAGAAGATTTTTATTCAGTTGCAACAAAGTGATGAGTCTCTAAATCGTGCAGGATTTGGTAAAATTTGATTATTGTGACTGTTGTGCTTATGTGTCTGACATTGACTAATGGTAAAGTGTCTCATGCAGTTTTGGTTCCGAAGTGCTTACGTGAACATATTTTACGCTTAGCTCGCGATAGTTCAGGTCATTGTGGTGTAATCACAACTTGTTCATTAATAAACTTTAACTTTACCTGGCCATCGCTGTATGCTGATATTCAGTCATTATAATAAAGAATTGTGCTATAAGCGTCTTGCTTATAAAAAGGATTGTGCGAGGAAAGCTCCTCTATGCAAACCTATCTAACTGTCGACATTGTGGATCGACTTCCTATATTTAAGTGTGGTTTCTGTTACCTGTTATCTGCCATGGATTTGTTTACCAGCTTTCTTTTTGCTATTATTATGTGAGTTTACACAGCCCAAGAAACTGCACAATGTTTGCTAGCATGAATTCTATTATGGTGTTCCCAAAGCAGTACTATGATCAAGAATCACTTTTTCTGTGAAAAGTGCTCTCATTTTTGTATGAAAGACTTGTAGTTATGAAGATTTGTACTAACCCATATCATCATGAAACTAATGGCAAACTGGAGAGGTTTCACTCATCTTCGAAGTCTGTCACGATCTGTATGTTATAAGCGTCTTGTGCGAGGAAAGCTCCTCTGTGTAAACCTGACATCCTAAGTGTGGTTTCTGTTACCGGTTAACTAAAATGCTAAGTGTCTTGCATAACAAGGATGGTGCGATTAAAGCTCCTCTATGCAAACCTAAAATCCTGGTTGAGCGGTGTGATATCTAACTGTCAACATTGTGGATTGACTTCCTAAATTAAAGTGTGGTTTCTGTTACCTGTTATCTGCCATGGATTTGTTTACAAGCTTTCTTTTTGCTATTACTATGTGAGTTTACACAGCCCAAGAAACTGCACAATGTTTATTAGCTGAATTCTATTATGGTGTTCCCAAAGCAGTGCTTTCTGATCAAGGATTAATTTTTCTGTCAAAAGTGCTCTCATTTTGGTATGAAAGATTTGCAGTTATGAAGATTTGTATTAACCCATACCATCATGAAACTAATGGCAAACTGGAGAGGTTTCACTCATCTTAGAAGTCTGTCACGATCTGTATGTCTGATAAGAAAGATAGACCAGCTGTTTTTTACATAATGTTGTATTCCTTTAGAAATTTGACTCATTCTATAGGCATGGTCATACACCATATGAACTTTGTTAAACCATCACTATAATATTCTGTCTTCTCTTAAGTCCTTTTGGTTGTCATTTGAAAGTGAATCTGTAAACTTATATAGTTTTACCAATAAGTTAGACTCCTTAACTCTTGTACACTTCAGTCACTTAGCTAAACAAGGGTTGAAAGATAATGTAGTTTGCCAAGAGAGTTGTGCATGAGAGTGCTATTTTGAGAGATTGTAGTGTAGGCCAGCTTAAAGATGGACTATATCAGCAATATAGATATAGTATACTATATTTAGTAAATATACTATATTTTCTATATTTTTTTGCTGTGATCATACCGCTAGGGACATGAACAAGAGATAACTGTGAAGCTATACTTGAAGATGAGCTCTACTACTCTTGAGCAAGCTTTATTTTTGTTCAATCTTGTTATATTTAGTTGGCGGTGAGTGAGCAAGTGACTGAGGATGTTGCTGGTGTTGCTTCATCTTGCTGTATAAAACACTTCTTACCAGTGTTCACCTTAAAGAATCCTTGCTTTTAGGATTTCCATGGCCATCAGGAGAATAGAAGAACTTGGTAGAAATTTAGCACCAGGCATTGTTGAGACTTGACCAACTCAGCATTGTTGAAATCCAACTTGGCTGGGCTTGATGTTACTTTTAAACTTACAATGCTATTTGTAAACGGTCTAGTGCTAATGGTGAAACTACAATGCCTGGAATGTAGCTAGAATATCCAATCCAGCTACTTATTACTTGAACTAGCTAAACCAAGAATGCTGGAGGTATTTGAGAAAAAGATGTTGGAAAAAGTGCTTCTGAGGAGGCTATTATTTGCCATGCAAGTGAATTCATGTGGGTGTGGTTGAAAGATCACATGTTGTAGAAATTTCTAACTGTCATACAACCTATGATTACTGTGGGACACCGCCCACTGAATGAACTGACAATTTGTTATTGGTTCACTTGACACTCTAACTTGTTTCAGAACATTCCATTTATTGAGCGTGTTCTAGAACATTCTATAATTCACACACATGTGGCGTGTGCAGTGTAGCACATTTTATTTATGTTTCACCCGTGGGTGGACTAGCTATATATTTTTTAGTCAGTCTCACCATTATGTTCACCTGCATCATTGTATAACTAAAATATTGCACCTATAACTTCGTGGACGCCCCTGGGTGGTTAGGAGGAGCTATTAGTTAAATGATCAAGAGGCAGGATATTGGTTATAGACCGACTCTGGTGGCAGTCTACCATGCTTAAAGTAAAGTCAGCTTAACCCCCCCCCCTCCCCCCCACAATTACTATTACATATCGCTTTGGAAACAAGAGCACTTTATTGTGTCAGCACAACAGATGATCTTGATCTACCAAAATCGAATAAAGCTGGACTACCAAGATTAAGATTACTTTCATGACGATGATCGACGAAGACGAGGACTTGGGCTTGCACGTGGATTAAGACTCCAGGCATCCTTACTGGCCTGGACACTATTTTTCGTGCCCCCCTACCCCCCCATGTTATCTTAGATTTGGTAATTGTCATCAAAGATGACTCTTTTTTCAATTGCAGCATTGTACATGAAGCCAAAAGTTACGCTAATCAATGTTCCAATCTTTGCCACATCATCAATCCAAGGAAAATGTAAGGCTGTGTTAAGTTACCACTGATTCACACTCAAACTTCTCTAATATACCGGCAGCAAGGGACCGGGCACTGCCTGTAACTCAGAAATATCTGTATCTGAGAAAAATTATATTTGCACTTGTATTTTAATATAATAGGAATTGTAATAACTGATTCATAATTACAATTATACATATTTTGAAGAACAGCTACTTGTATCTAAGGACAGCACACACCTTTTCTGTTTAGATGAAAATGATTTGCTATTGCTTTGCTTAGTAGGCTGCTTAGTAGAGTGTAGACATTTATGTTTGGGGTGAACAGGGTGGGAGACCAGCTGGGAAGATAATCCATATCTGCTGTAATTTTACTGTACCTGTGGGAGGCATGATGAAGAGTGAGCAGACAGAGATAAAGTAAGAGATGAAGAGAAAGATAAAGAAGAAAGAAGAAGATGAATGAACTGTGTGTGTGTCATGAAAGTCAATTATATGTGTATTTATTATTAGCAGTGTGTCATTATTATTGTATGTTTTCTAAAGTGTATGTATGCTCATGTCATAATTGTGAGTGTGTTAGTTCTGTCCTGATGTTCCGTGACCATTCCCTCATTTTGTGTGCGCATACGTGTCCTCAGCTACATAACCTTAGACACGCATGAGTATCATCAGTTCCCCATAGTTTAGTCTTAACCCCAAACTGATTGAGAGCTCAGGGAAGGGCGGACTTAGCTACAAGGAATTCTGGTGGCAGCAAGTCACCAGAGTGTATGAGTAAGCTGATTGATAGCTAATCTTCTACCTCTGACGACTTTACTGTTTCTTGTCATTGGTGACTGTGCTGAGCTGGGATGTGTCGAGCCGCAATCCCATAATTGGGGACCGTGGTACCTGTCATCCCCACAGTACCTTTACTCAAACCAGCAGCTGTAAGTTGATTTTACAACTCTCAGTACATATTATGTGCACTGTATACTTGACAGACCAGCTGATTCTTACCACACCTATAATGCAGTATTGGAGTGACCTGTAGAAGTAAAGCTCACAATTCAGAGTAAACTGTCAACAATATTGTTTTACTTTATCTGCTTATTCCTTAAGCTGTTTTTTAGTACAGTGAGCATTTCTTATGAATGGATCTTTCTTGAAATATTATGTATTTTAATGGTCATAGCAGTGTTTCCAAAACCTCATGTTCAAAAGTGCTACGATTACAAAACACATCAATACCACAGCTACAAAAGCATTCATCATTTATGATGTCATATTGGTTTCTATGATAGACACCCCCCTTGGACTGAGCTATAGTATATAGTGGACTGACACAGCTCAGTCCAGTTCAGTTGTTGTAGCTGCAGTCATGGAGGGATCAAGTCACTCAGCTTCAACTCTCCTAGCTACTTGAGCTGGAACCTTACTTGATTGCAACGCATCTCTTCTTTTGCATATTGTAGCTACTCGACTTTTTATTCATTTGCTTAGGGTAAGTGTCATCATCTCATTCTTCATTTCGATATAATAACAAAACCTATGAACTTCGATTGTCTGGGGTGTTGTCTGACTTCACACTCTAGACTAGCATATAGGAAACACTAGCGGCAGGAAGCGAAATTCCCAGTGCAGTGCTCGGTACATTCAAGGGCGAGTTTTATTGCGGATACTGTGTAACCAGCCGTGCTTAATATTACGCACTGCGCATGTGGAGCGCGAAGGTCCCCCCCTGGGCCTCCATCTCAACCGCTCCAAGTCTCTCCTCTACATCCCAGAGGACGCTGTCCAGGCTCAGTCTGTCCTCCCAACAGACATTCCCACCACCCGCAGAGGTTTCTCTCTCCTGGGATGCCCCATCGGTCCACCCGACTACTGCGAGGAGGTTTTTGGCGCCCGGCTATCGAAGCTGAAGGAATCCCTTGGAGCGCTACACAGCGTTGGAGACTGTCAGGTGGAGTGCACCCTTTTGCGCTCTTGCCTCGCCCTCCCAAAGGTCTCCTTCATCCTTCGCGCCTGCCCTCCCAGTCACATCCAACGCACCGCTGCCGAGTTTGATAGAGCCATCCGCTGCACCTTGGAGACCATTGTAGGTGGCCCAGTTTCCCACTGGTCCTGGTTGAAGGCGTCTCTCCGGTGTAGTCATGGGGGCCTCAATCTTCGCAGTGCGCTACGCCATTCACCAGCCGCCTTTCTCGCCTCCACCTCAGTAACAAAGTCTCTGGTGCTACAGATCCTCGCCAGCCCACCAGCCCCCTCTCCACACATCACCCCGACAGTTTCGCGCCTGGCCACAGAAGCCGCCCGCCCAGATTGGAAGTGCCTAGATGACATCGACGTCCCTCTCCGGCAGAAATGCCTTAGTCATGTCGTTGACGAGGCCTGCTTCCAGCAGCTCCTTGACTCGGCTCCCACCTGCCGCTCGCGGGCCCTTGCCTTGTCCTCCAGCCTCCCCCATGCCGGAGACTGGCTGAACATCATCCCCTCCACCACCCTCGGCCTCCATCTCCACGACCGAGAGTTCCGGTGTTGCCTGCGCTACTGGCTTGGGGTTCCCCTCCACAGCTCGTCATACCCCTGCCCGGAATGCCACCTTACTGCTGATGCGTACGGTGATCACCAGGTCGGCTGCGGGGGGAATAGGGATCGCATTGCCCGTCACAATGCTGTCCGTGACGCCATCCACGCTGCTGCCCAGTCCGCTGCTCTCGCTCCCTCCAAGGAGACCCCTGGCTTACTGCCTGGCTCGCAAGCTCGCCCGGGCGACATTTTCGTTCCATGCTGGAGCCTTGGACGTCCGACTGCCTTTGATGTGCTTGTCATCAGCCCGCTACAGGAGCTCACCATCGCTCAGGCTGCCCAAACACCTGGCCATGCCCTCCAAGTTGGTGTGCAGAGGAAACTTGCAGCCAACCTCTCAGCTTGCCGCTCCTCCGGGACGGACTTCGTCCCTCTTGTGGCTGAGACACTAGGTGGTTTGGCTGAGGACACTATCCGCACCATCACCATCATCAGCAGGGCCATCGAGAATCGCTGCGGCACTTCTGACTCCACCCCAACTACCAGTCACCTGTTTGGCCGCGTGGCAATTGCTTTATGGCGGGGCAATGCATCGCTGTGGCTCCACCGTCTCCCCACCATACCCCCCTCCCTGGACGGTGTAGCCTGAACTTTTTGTATATTTATTGTCTTTTTCCTTTTTCTGTTCTTTAACAGTTGAATAAACGTCATCTGACGTCAAAAAAAAAAAAAAAAAAAAAAAAAATTAGTTAACACTAGTTCTATACTTGCGGCACCTATTTTGCCTTACGTTGGGGACAAGAACGCATACTGGCGTAGCTGTTTAGTAAGCACTATGACATAATGCTCTATCACAAGTACAGCACACTCACCAAAGGTACATGAAAGAAATACAAAAATCAAAAAGAGGCTTGATTTTAAACACACTCATATGCGCTATATTCCTCCTGCATTCTCATTGTAAATAATGCCTTGGTTCAAGGTTTACTGGGGCAAGATGAGTGGACAATATTCTGTATACTCGTTAGTTCAGTTCTATCACTGTAGTAGAGTTGTAGCACATCCTTCAGTTCTAAAAATAGTGTGAGTGTGGTACTATGGAAATTTGCCGGATTTAGAAACTACTCAAATAAGGCGCCAGGCTGTAGTGTCAGAATTTGTCAGAGCTTCACAAAGGCGGTAAAAAAGAATACTTATAGTATTTTCTAAACTATATTTCTTGTCAACCTGGTAAGTGCTTTCTAAGTGCTGCTGGACGTGATTCTAAGTGAATGATTAGATTCAAGCAACGGACCAATCGAATTGACGTATTCAGTAACGCTTTGTTCTAATTTGTGACCGTCTATAGGAAAACCAGGCACAACGCGGCACCTTCGAATTTTTTTTTTTTGCACTTACGGAGTTGTCGGCGTCCAGATATTGAGCTCTCCAAGTTTTATCGTCGCAGCTTTAGTCGTTCCTGCTATAATAGACCTAACCGTTCCCTTCCGTAGGCTTGAAACAATACATTTTTAAGAAATCTATCGATCTTTTCTCGATATTACGCACGCCGCGTTGTGCCCGGTTTTCCCGTAGACGGTCACATTTTATTATTATATCTGATATAGTAGTAGTTTGATAGCTTCACCATATGCTAACTTTTATCCCATTGGAATTAATTTTTTTTTTAATTTATGCTTGTTTCATGTTGTGTGAGTAGGTTCATGGGGACCCAATTGACAAGGAAATGGTGAAGGCTAGGCAGAACAAGCCGCAACCCACTGTGGAGAAAGCTCACTCTCCCAATAAAATAAAGATCAATCAACCTAGAAAATGAGCTTTTGAAACTTTCTCATGCAAATCACTATCTTCCATGTTTGAGGAATGATACGTTTTCCCCTTTTTTTTGTCATTACTTGTTTTTCCTTATATTTCTTTGTTGTTGTTGTTGTTGTTGTTGTTGTTGCTGCTGCTGCTTCTGTTTTTATAAGTCACTTTGGTTTTTGTTACATCAAATTTCCACTTGGACCACTGGTAAAATTAAAGTGATAAGCTATAGAACTATTTTGATGTGAAACATGGCTACTCATTTATTTGTATCTCTGGTGGTTTCAAAATTAACAGCAGTAATTGAAATACTTGTGAAAATAAAGTTTGGTAGCAGTAGCTATGGTTCATCGCCTAAATGATTAACACATCTCTTCACCCAACTGCACACAAAATGATAACGTAGCAGATTCATGGTAGGAATTTAAATGAAGTCTATCATTCCTCTACTAATTAATATGGAACTAAGAATCCAGTCTGAGGTCACAGACAACACCACCCAATTACACAATAGCTTGTATTGTTGTACCCATGATAGTGGTTACCATGGTATGTGTTGTGTGCAGGCTAAGAATTACCTGTGCTTTAAATAGAGTAGCACTTAACTGATGCCAGTGCCAATTACATGAACACAAACAGCTACCAATAAGGACCACCATCAGTGACTCTTATGGCCATTTCTTGTCTAATAATACTTGCCAAACCACCAAATGCAGCTGATGAACTTGAAAAAGTCTTGCTCACTACCTGTGCTACATATAATGCAAAGCTAGCAAATTCTGATAATACATTCCCATCCAATCATGACTATAGATACAGCTGTAAATATTCTGCTTATGATCAACCACACAACCATTCCCATGAAAATGATAAGAGTTCTAAGTGACCTGAACCAACTGAAAGACACAAACATCCTGATTTATCACCTATCAAATAATCAACTGTTACCTGTCACTAGTGTAGAAAGCTATGGGACATTATGTTGACAAGTGTTCTGAACATCATTCTCAGTCTGCAGCAATCTCCTGATTCTACATCATCTAGTTCTTAAATTATGTCTAATCACAATCAACCCCATTGCCTAATCCCATTGCTCTAACCGTAAAGTATGTGTTGTAAACGATGATGTGTGTACTGATGTGTCTGACAAGAGTAGCTTTGCAGTTCTGTCTGAGTGTTTAAACCTAAAGAGATTGACTTTACTTTGAGGGGTAATGTGTATAGGTATTGATATCTGCTACAATGAAGTTCCACAGTGCTTACGTGAACATGTTTTACGCTTAGCTCGCGATAGTTCAGGTCATTATAGTGTAATCACAACTTGTTCTTTAATAAACTTTAACTTTACCTGGCCATTGCTGTATGCTCATATATTATTATAAAGAATTGTGCTGTAAGCGTCTTGCTTATAAAAAGGATTGTGGAGGAAAGCTCCTCTGTGTAAACCTGACATCCTAAGTGTGGTTTTCGTTTGCTGTACTAGTGCGAGGAAAGCTTCTCTATGCAAACCTGACATCCTGGTTGAGCGGTTTGATATCTAACTGTCGACATTGCGGATCGACTTCCTAAATTTAAGTGTGGTTTCTGTTACCTGTTGTCTGAATGGATTTGTTTACCAGCTTTCTTTTTGCTATTACTATGTGAGTTTACACAGCCCAAGAAACTGCACAATGTTTATTAGCTGAATTCTATTATGGTGTTCCCAAAGCAGTACTATCTGATCACGGTTTAATCTTTCCGTCAAAAGTGCTCTCATTTTTGTATGAAAGATTTGCAGTTATGAAGATTTGTACTAACCCATACAATCATGAAACTAATGGAAAACTGGAGAGGTTTCACTCATCTTAGAAGTCTGTCAGGATCTGTATGTCTGATAAGAAAGATTGACCAGCTGTTTTTTACATAGTGTTGTATTCCTTTAGAAATTTGACTCATTCTATAGGCATGGTCATACACCATATGAACTTTGTTAAACCATCACTATATATTTTGTCTTCTCTTAAGTCCTTTTGGTTGTCATTTGAAAGTGAATCTGTAAACTTGTATAGTTTTACCAATAAGGTAGACTCCTTAACTCTTGTACACTTCGGTCACTAAGCTAAACAAGGGTTGAAAGATAATGTAGTTTGCCAAGAGAGTTGTGCATGAGAGTGCTATTTTGAGAGATTGTAGTGTAGGCCAGCTTAAAGATGGACTATATCAGCAATAGATATAGTTTACTATATTTAGTATTTGCCGCGATCATACTGCTAGGGACATGAACAAGAGATAACTGTGAAGCCATACTTGAAGATGAGCTCTACTACTCTTGAGCAAGCTTTCTTTATGTTTAATCTTGCTATATTTAGTTGGGCGGTGAGTGAGCACGTGACTGAGGATGTTGCTGGTGTTGCTTCATCTTGCTGTATAAAATACTTCTTACACAGTGTTCACCTTAAAGAATCCTTGCCTTTAGGATTTCCATGGCCATCAGGAGAATAGAAGAACTTGGTAGAAATTTAGCACCAGGCATTGTTGAGACTTGACCAACTCAGCATTGTTGAAATCCAACTTGGCTGGGCTTGATGTTACTTTTAAACTTACAGTGCTATTAGTGAACGGTCTAGTGCAAATGGTGAAACTACAATGCCTGGAATGTAGCTAGAATATCCAATCCAGCTACTTATTACTTGAACTAAACCATGAATGCTGGAGGTATTTGAGAAAAAAAGTTGGAAAAAGTGCTTCTGTGGAGGCTATTATCTGCCATGCAAGTGAATTCATGTGGGTGTGGTTGAAAGATCACACACACACAATTACTATTACATATCGCTTTGGAAACAAAAGCACTTTATAGTGTCAGCACAACAGATGATCTTGATCCACCAAAGTTGAATAAAGCTGGACTACCAAGATGAAGATCACTTTCATGCTCAGTTAATTTCTTTTCTTTTTTTACAATGCATTATAAACAAGTTCATGACAATGAGTTTAAACGAGATTGAAGACTTGCGATGATCGACGAAGACGAGGACTTGGCTTGCGCGTGGATTAAGACTCTAGGCATCATTACTGGCCTGGACACTATTTTTCGTGCCCCCCCACCCCCCCATGTTATCCTAGATTTGGTAATTGTCATCAAAGATGACTCTTTTTTCAATTGCAGCATTATACATGAAGCCAAATGTTTGGCTAATGAATGTTCCAATCTTTGGGACAAGGCACTGCCTGTAACTCAGAAATATCTGTATCTGAGAAAAATTATATTTGCACTTGTATTTTACTATAATAGGAATTGTAATAACTTATTCATAACTACAATTATACATACTTTGAGGAATAGCTACTTCTAAGGACAGCACACACCTTTTCTGTTTAGATGGAAATGATTTGCTATTGCTTTGCTTAGTAGGCTGCTTAGTAGAGTGTATACATTTATGTTTGGGGTGAACAGGGTGGGAGACCAGCTGGGAAAATAATCCAGCTGCTGTAAATTTACTGTACCTGTGGGAGGCATGATGAAGGGTGAGCAGACAGAGATAAAGAAAGAGATGAAGAGAAAGATAAAGAAGAAAGAAGAAGATGAATGAACTGTGTGTGTGTCATGAAAGTCAATTATATGTGTATTTATTATTATTAGCAGTGTGTCATTATTATTGTGTGTTTTCTAAAGTGTATGTACACAGTAAAAAATATTGTATATACGGTACACCCTTACTAGGGTGTAATGGAACACCCTATTAAACAGGGGTGTTATGGTACACTCTATGGTGCATCATAACACCCTACTATAAAGTAGGTGTTTAATGAAACACCTTATAGTGTACCATAACACCCTATGATGTATCACAACACTTTATAGTATACTCCTAAATCCTGGTGAGAGCAACTTGTAAAAGCAGTCTAAGGAAAACCTTTTTGTTTATGATTGAATTTTGTCAATTTCTTTGGTTAACTGAGTCACACTCATACCATTTGTTTATCACACACAGCCACCAGTCTTTAAAATATATTTGAAGTTCTTGCCAAAATACTACATATCTATACCATAGAGACTATTATTAAATAATTAAATGCCACTTATCCCTTTTTCTTTCTGTGCTTTATCTTTTGTCTTGTATATCTGAGGACCTTGTACCCAACGTGCATATATTGAATTAGGAAAGATCGTCAAGTAAAATAAAGCCAGAGTTTTACCTGTAATGACCACCTGATGTCACTATATTTTTATTTGGGTTGTTCTAAATAAATTCTCACTAATAGCTAATGTTTATACATTACATTTTGAAGGAAAAAAAACAAAAACAAAAAACTATACATGATCAACAAGTGAAGGTTCAACAATAGAAGATGACTTGAGAACAGATCTTCCACTCTTCCATGATGGCACACATTCTCTACATCACATACAACACAATCTATAAGTTTTGTTGCAAGCACAGAAATATCAGATTTTCTTTCCACAAGCAGTTATACCCAGCCTAGCCATAGATAAGTACTGCTAGATATTTTAGGGGAAAATATAGGTTACTGGAAGCAATGAGAAATGTTAGAAATATTAGCAACTTTTTAAACATATTAATTTTGTTTGAGACTTAGCTAGCTGGTTTGCTGAGCTTTTCATTTTTCCTTAAACAAAGTGTAGAAATTCAAAATTTAGAATATGTTGAGAATTAACCAGGGCCCCAGAATACGCATTCAATATCTAATGATAATGTTATCTTGACTTCTTGCTGAAATCTGTTATTTATTTGCATACTTACTGTCCCTTTACCAGATATGAACATAACCATACAAATCTGGTAAGAATAAGCAGGTTAACTAAATAGAAAGTATCTGTATCATTGCTTGGGCTCATAGACAGTGTGTGTGTGTGCACTGTTAAAACGGGAGTGTTACAGTTACACTTCACCAGTGTTAATGAAAGGTGTAAAAACAGCAGTGTAACAGTAACACTATCACAAGTGTTACCTGAAGGGTAAAACGTTGCAGTGTAACAGTAACACCTTCCTCATGGTTTACTGAAAGGTCCAAATGTTGTTAGTTGACTATTAAATGCATTTAACTAATTGTTTAGTTAACTTCTTGCATTATATTATTAAGCAAAATTAGAAAGCTAGGAATTGTTAAGGATAACATGGCTGATGATTAATTGAAGAAGAATCCCTCATAAGCGCCAGCATATCCAGTGTGCATACCACTGCACAGTTTTATAACTGGTGTAGTTTTTTGCTTGATCACTCAGGTCCCAGGTCTTTCCAGAGAAAGAAGAAAGACACAATTAGATTGTGACCCCACCTTGAGTTTATAATGTCCCTCCAACGGCATTGATGAAAATGTAGCTACGTTAAATATTTGTTAGGCTATGTACTGTTGCGTAGACATAGGAGGCTCTGTGCATCGTGAACTACCGCCCTCAGGCCCTAAGTACTTCGCTGCGCTAGACGCTGGACCGTTAAAATAAGGCTGCTTCCTCCCCAGCAGCCTCGCAAAGATACTGCATTATCTCATGGAAAACCCTTTTCCAGTTACGTGTAGGTAAGTATCGCCAGGTTAAATAAGTTAAAAACGCTTTACCATATAAGTAAAACTCTCGACTGGAACGCTCTAGCTACTGATTCGTAATACGGTACGCTACTGTGTCTTGGTGAACTTGAAGGAAGCTTTCGCTATCTACCCTGGCTTATGCTTCTGGGTAAGTAGTTTTATAGCTAGCAGTTCTAAGTATTTTGGCTGCACCGCCACGGGGTCACCCAGGTCATTTTTTCCCCTGGTGAAGTTGTGTTTCTTGAACAATTGTTTCTAAGCTAATGAATGAAAATAAAGAGCAAGGGTGGCCTGAATTATGATAGTGATATTGTGTGGATGACAAGGGCTCGTCAGTTTGTTTGTTCCATAGTACTCTTGAAAATTTTCATTTCTTTGTGAGAAAGTGTGGGTGCATGTTGGAATGGTTTCTAGTTACTGAATTATTCTAAAACATGCTCCACCAAAATTATCCTCACTCATAGCTTTTTCCCATGGCCCTAACATCCTTTAGTGTGCTCCTGGACAATGAAGGGGAGATAATCATTGCATACAACTCAACATATATTTTCTACTTTGTTTTAGGCCCATGGTTTCATGTAGTCTCGCTGGCCAGACCCTTTACCTAATCGCTCTGCTCAGAAGGGTCTGGTTACCCTAACATATCCGTTTGGTATTTTTCCCCGGGGGAATGTATAAAATGTGTACGTCTTAGGTAAATTTAAATGTGTGTGGGTGTCTATAAAATGTGCGTACAAATATTTTTAGCTAGTCCCACCAGTGTGCAGTGATGGGAAGAAAAAATGGCCATTTTTCACATGCAGCTCATAGAATAAGACTAGGACAAGTCATAGGAGCCATGACAACCACTAAGGCCATAAGCAACTTGGCATGATACAGTATAGTATTGATGACCATTACCAAATGTAAGTCTTATGACCTCATAGAGGTAGTTGCAGGTCTTATAAGTCACGATGTGAGTTTGGGACAGGTAGACAGTTAATTTGCTAAAAAAAATTGACAGACAATGGTGGTTGTTGTTGTTGTTGGTTGTTGTTGTTGTTTGTTGTTGTTGTTGTTTGTTTGTTTGTTTGTTAACCCTAAGCGTGCATGCGCAAGAGGGTAGTAGTAGTTGCCCTGTCAGTCTGTCTGTCATGCTCTGATAGTGTAGTTTGCTTCATGCTCAGTTAAGTTAACCGACGGATTTGAATGAAGTGAAGTTCACATTGAAAAATTATAACAGTGAGTGTTTCTGGCTAGTTTAGCTTCTCTTATGAAGACAGCATTTCCATGTACTGTTTTCATTGCTTGAGCTATATTGATGCCTCATTAAAATAGCTAACAGATTGCTTTGTTCTTTTTGAAGGAGATTATATTATTATAATAGCTAGGTAATGTTTAATAGCACTGAGGGTTCGCACCTTTGGTGCTTCATTTGTTTTGTCTTCTGCTGTAGCTCAAGTACGCAAGCACACTATCTTACACACCCACTCATATACACAGTCCTAGGGGAAAAGGCTTGTGATGTGCTTCAGTTAAAAAAATTGACATATAAGGTGAAAGGGTAAAAATTAATCTTTATAAAAATCATCGTGCACAATTTGTTCAAACAATTTACACGGCCGACTTTTTTAAATTAGCGTACGAGACCACTCACGGCAATTTTTGGGACTTAAAAAAAAACAAGCTTTTTCAAGGAATTATTGCGCTGTATAAATCCTAACTCTATATAAGACTTGCTTACTAACAAAAGAAACAGGAAGGAACCTAAGAAGCTTAACATATAAAGCAGCAAATGTATATTTATTGTTTGTTCTTAGCTAGTCAGCACATGTAACACACAACACTCTCACATGCACTCATTCACTGGATATACCAACACAAGATTTACATTGTAATCTCTTGGTAGCTTGGGCAATGAATTTTCAAGTATGAACAGTGATGACAAACAGCGCGTTATTAACCAAGGTAACCAATGAACACAACAAATGTGAGTCAAAGTACAAAAGTTACATATATACGTCCAAGCATATATGATATATACAATAATATATCCTTGATTTTTTGTGTTGTCCCTGATAGTGTCTCGCTCGCTGCCAATTATTGCATATATAATTACCACGGTTGAGCTTTGTATGTGTGTGCGTGTGTGTGTTTGCATGACTTTTAACTTCATTCTACCACTGCTCTGCATTTTATCACGTGATGCCAGGAATGATTCTCTCTAAGACAGTTGCTAGCTGTACTAACTTCAGGGATGATGTTTCAGCCTTCATGGCTTGAAGCCGTAGTACTAGTGGCTGGACCCATCGGTTTTCTTCCTAACCACAGTTATATGGTATTGTTCTATCTTGTGTAAAAACCAGGGTTTTTTTCAGGTGGAGGGCTTGTACATCTCCTTAAATCTAGTTTGCCGCCCTTCCCCCACCCCTTAGGGATTAAAGACATCCTAAAATTAATTGTACTCAATATTTACAAGGAAAAAAAGTAGAATACATTGAGATATGATTTTTTTTCTTCCAAATGTCAATTAGTCATCATTAGATACTGTGGCTAACCGAAATCTTAGTCTAATTTAATCAGCGTCATTTGTAATAAACTTCTTTCCGTATGAGCAGCGTAAGGCAGACTGTGGCAAGTGCATTGGGGATGCTTAGCCTGTATTATCTATTGTGCTGCTAAATAATGACACTGAGCAGTAATGTCTTTTGGGGTTAAGGAAATGATTTCTTCGTGATTTCATCAATTGATAAACTTTTGTGGCTTTTTTGGTGTCCAGGGGCATGGAAGATTATTTGGAATAGGGAGGCTCCACTGCACTTGAGTTAGACGTGGAAGTACTTTGCTTCCCTTTGCTCCCCTCCCCCCATTATCCACATATGCACACACACACACACACACACACATATCCCAGATATTAGTTTGACTTTCGTGGAGACATTTGCCCCAATTTTTCATAAAGTTTTTGTGGTAGTTAATATAAATATAATATAATATGGAAAGTGTAAATTTTAACAACTTCTACTGTACTAAACTAGCCTGTTTCTCTAAAAAAAATAATGTCTACATGTGTTGGAATTACAAGCACGAAACACAAATCCGAGAATCTTTAATTATGTTGAGCTAGTTTTACTTGAGACATACACTTTCAATGTAGGAGTGTGAAGTGGCAGGTGTAATAGTGCAGTGACTACTCCACTGGTGTACACGTGATGACTCCTGGACGTCAAAACTAGAGGTGAGGAACTCTAGAATGACTTCTTAACTCCACTAACAAGAAAGAGGCCTTGTGAAATTATTTTTTTATTTGCTATTATTTATTACTCATTTTAATTGACTTGTGGATATTCCATTTAATGCACACTTAGACAACCTGAAATATATAGGGAGCGACTTAGAGTCTGAACTTTTAGAACTCTTGTCACTTCATTTACTAACAGAATAATCCTTTGAAACCATTTGTATGTGTGGCCGGACACACATACACACATACACACACACACACA
>WLWD01003218.1_pt1 | contig 61212 bp, 40 predicted proteins | sample 6712731 | NCBI WGS metagenome assembly WLWD01 (sample SAMN12718690, study PRJNA576275) | sponge metagenome | isolation source: marine sponge | host: Mycale hentscheli | place: New Zealand: South Island, Marlborough, Capsize Point | collected 2014-11-01 | reverse complement strand
TGACTCTGGCCTCACACCACACTATAACTGGCTGTAGCCTCACATTTGGGTTGACACTGGCCTCACACCACACTACAACTAGCTCAGCCTTACATTAGGGCTGACACTGGCCTCACACCACACTACAACTGGCTGTAGCCTCACATTAGGGCTGACACTGGCCTCACACCACACTACAACTGGCTCAGCCTCACATTAGGGCTGACTGTGGCCTCACACCACGCTACAACTGGCTCTAGCCTCACATTACGGCTGACACTGGCCTCACACAACACTACGACTGGCTCTAGCCTCACATTAGGGCTGACACTGGCCTCACACCACACTACAACTGGCTGTAGCCTCACATTAGGGCTGACACTGGCCTCACACCACACTACAACTGGCTCTGCCTCACATTAGGGCTGACACTGGCCTCACACCACACTACAACTGGCTGTAGCCTCACATTAGGGCTGACACTGGCCTCACATCACACTACAACTTGCTCTAGCCTCACATTAGGGCTGACTCTGGCCTCACACCACACTACAACTGGCTGTAGCCTCACATTAGGGCTGACACTGGCCTCACACCACACTACAACTTGCTCTAGCCTCACATTAGGGCTGACTCTGGCCTCACACCACACTACAACTGGCTGTAGCCTCACATTAGGGCTGACACTGGCCTCACACCACACTACAACTTGCTCAGCCTTAAATTAGGGCTGACACTGGCCTCACACCACACTACAACTGGCTGTAGCCTCACATTAGGGCTGACACTGGCCTCACATCATACTACAACTTGCTCTAGCCTCACATTAGGGCTGACACTGGCCTCACACCACACTACAACTGGCTCAGCCCTCACATTAGGGATTGACTGTGGGTCTCACACCACGCTACAACATAGGCTCAGCCTCAACATTGGGCTGGAACTGGCATCCAAACCACATACAAAATGGCTGTAGCCCCCATTGGGCGGACTTGGCCTCACACCACACTTACTAAGGATTCGCCTCCACATTAGGCGATTGACACTGGGCCTCCACCACAACTACCAAACTGGCCTTAGCCCTACATTAGGGCGGACACTGGGCCTCCCAACCACACTACACCACACTGGCTATAGCTCACATTAGGGTGAAAATGGACTCACAAAAAATTACAATGGGCTCCTAGCATCCATAAGGCTGAACACTGGCCTCACACCACACTACAACTGGCTGTAGCCTCACATTAGGGCTGACACTGGCCTCACACCACACTACAACTGGCTCTTCCTCACATTAGGGCTGACTCTGGCCTCACACCACACTACAACTGGCTGTAGCCTCACATTAGGGCTGACCCTTGCATCACAAGATGGTACTTGGGTACAAAAGTCATACAGAGATTTCTTGATTAATTTTTGTTATGTGAGTTGTTTTTATACGAAAAATTGATAATTTGTAGCAATTCTGGCATGTGGGTTCTGTGGCATAATCTGTACTGTCATTAACATTGTGGTTTAGTATCATTTCCTGTGTGTCTGCTTATATAATGTTATCACTTGTAGTCATAGTCTTGGTCTCTGTTCTAATAGTCACTGTCACAGTTACAGTTGAGAATATTGAATCTAATGTCGTAACTAGCTAGTAGCTAGTAAGTGACGCTAAACACAAGCATTACATGGTGGCAACGTAGGATTGAATTTCGTCGTCGAAAATATCGCCTATTTGTTTAACTATGAGTGAGGAAACCGAAGGGGCAGTGGCCGTCACTAGAGTATCTACCAACATTGCATTACAACCACCGGAAAATTTTTGCTTCAGAAATCCGGATGGGTGGCTGAAATGGAAAATACGCTTTCAGCAATTCTTGACAGCATCCTGCTTAGATAAGCAGAACGACGAAAGGAAAATAAGTACACTACTGTATTGCCTGGGAGACGATGCAGACGAGGTTCTTACGTCTACAAGTATTACGGACGAAGAGAGATCGAGCTATGACCGCGTCATCCAGAAATTAGATGAATTTTTCAAAGTTCGCAGAAACAAGATCTACGAACGCGCAAGGTTCAATCGCAGAGACCAGAAAAAAGGAGAAAGTGCAGAAGCATGCATCACTGAGTTATACAAACTAGTGGAATCGTGTGAATACAGAACTATGAAAAACGAATTGTTAAGAGACAGATTGGTTGTCGGAATTGCAGATAAAAAGTTATCTGAACAGCTTCAGATTGATGCCGACCCTACGTTGGAAAAGGCAAAAAAGATAATCCGCCAAAAAGAAGCGGTGCATGAACAAAGCAGTGATCTCATGGGAAGATCCAACCCATCATTCGATCTTGATGCTATCAGGGAGAAACGAGGTGGAAGCAAAAGGCCAAAAGATGGGCCCAAGTATCAACCTCAAGCCTCGAGATCTCACCAAACTACAGGTTACTCCCAGTGTTCCCACTACGAGAAAAAGTTCGCAAGGAACTTGAGCGCATGGAACAACTGGGAGTGATTTCCAGAGTGGATGAGCCTATTTAACATTTGTACAGGTAATGAGTAACAGCCGTGTAAAGGAGTATGCTAGTCCATATAGCCTTCTGCAAAATTCCAACTCCCAACTCTACAAAATGGTGGAAAAGACAGGACCTACTCCATGGTGTGCAGGGTTGGTGGTGGTGCCTAAAAAGTCTGGAGAAGTAAGACTTTGCGTCGACTTAAAACCACTCAATGAGGCAGTGCTGCGAGAGGTACACCCGATACCTGGGGTGGATGAAACCTTAGCAAAACTGTCGGGAGCTCGAGTATTTTCCAAACTCGACGCGAACAATGGATATTGGCAAATACCGTTAGCGGAGAAGTCGCGCAAGCTAACTACGTTTGTGACCCCGCACGGAAGGTTCTGCTTTAACAAATTGCCATTTGGTATTTCTAGTGCTCCAGAATTGTTCCATCGACGAATCAACGGTATTTTGGACGGTCTTGACGGTGTAATTTGTACGATGGATGACATACTAGTTTTTAGCGGAGCTAACTCAGCCGCTGAGAGAATTATTGAGTTCGAAAGTGGTTTGGACTTGGGGATCTAGACAACAAGAGGCCTTCAAAAATGTCAAGGAGGGACTGTCTAAACCCACAGTGCTGGCGAAATATGACCCACAAGCACCACTAAAAGTTTCTGCTGATTCCTCGTCATTTGGCATTGGTGCTGTTCTTTTGCAGAGGTCTGAAGAAACCTGGAAGCCAGTGGTGTACGCTTCCCGAGCACTATCGGAAACAGAGCGCCGATACGCTCAGATTGAAAAAGAGGCGTTAGCGGTGACTTGGGCCTGTGAAAAGTTTCTGGACTATATTTTGGGACGAAAGTTTGTGCTAGAAACCGATCATAAACCACTCATTCCTCTGCTGAGTAACAAGCAACTTGACTTAATGCCACCAAGGATACTGAGATTCAGATTGAGACTTTCTAAATTTGATTACACTATTTCTCATGTTCCAGGGAAATTTCTCTACACTGCTGATGCTTTATCCAGAGCTCCTGTGGATGGAATTGGTAAAGAAGCAATTTTACAAAATGAAGCAGAAGCTATGGTTGATGCAGTGGTCCAGTCTCTACCAACATCACCAGGAAGGTTAAGAGTTTATCAACAATTTCAAACTGAAGATACAGTTTGTCAGCAATTGATATCATCATGTCGAAATGGATGGCCAAGTAAAAAAGACGCTGATCCCGAAATACAGCCATACTTGAAATATCAAGCTCATATCACTGAAAATGAAGGATTGTTAATGTTTGATCAGAGAATTATAGTACCTAAATCACTGCAAAAAGAAACTCTACTAAAAGTTCATGCAGGACATCAGGGAATTGAGAGATGCAAAGCCAGAATTAAGCAATCTGTTTGGTGGCCAGGAGTGAACAGCCACATCATCCAGTTAGTGAAAAATTGTGTAGAATGTGCTAAAAACTTACCAGCAAAGACGGAACCTCTGATGACTACTCCACTTCCTGAGTACCCGTGGCAGATTATCGGCACAGATCTATTCGAGCTAAAGGGTGCTAATTTCCTACTAGTTGTTGATTACTTCTCAAGATAACCTGAAGTACTGCAATTAACATCAACTACTTCCGCCGTGGTCATTAAGGGTGCCCTGCCACCGGGACCTGTGGTCGTTTAATCATTCAGTATAATACCGCAGAACCACCCGTAACCCAACCCTCGCGTGCAATCTATTCACGCGTGGCCAGCTCTCAATTTCTACGCGGATCAATTAACTTTGGCGCCAAATTACCGCGAAGCAGGAGGACAAACGGGTCCCGAGCTATAACTTTATAACTGTAGTGTACTAGTCTGAAACAGTCACCTCAAATAACATCCTTCTATTATACTATCCGGGTACGGAGTGAGGCTGTACTTGTGAAGCCATTGGAGCAGCTTAAAACTCTGTCTCAACGGTGACCAACTCCATCCTGACTGGTACCAGCTCCTACTATTCCACCAACCTTGTATTCAGACTTGGCTGCGTATAGACTCCGTCATCATCACTTCAGTTCTTTCTGTCGGGATTGCTATCGCTATATTCTTCAGCCATATCACCTACAAGTCTGAAATTTGTGCTGAACTACCCCGCTCTCACTAATGAGCAACCAACTCCAAGCAACATTGGGAATACGCGGTCACTTCTGCTCCGGGGACTAACCTTTTGCAAAGTTACAACGGCCATCTCACGGCTCATTATTGTATTTATTTTTGTTTACAAATGGGCTCTTTTTAGAGCTACCACAAGTCAATTGATTATGCTCTTACCAATAAATTGCGCGTTCGCGGAGCTCAACGTTATGGGGGGCGGGGTAAAATAGCGAATCGGTAGTGAACTTGAAAATATAAATCGATATTTTGTGGAATTGTATCATTGAATTGAATCCAAATTTTGCGCACAAGCAGCATACCCCCCTTAGAATAAAGTTACAGAGAGATTTTTTTAGAATAACGCAGGAGTAAAATGGCATGAAAATTTTACTATTTACAAAAAAAGAAAATAGATATTAGAAATATGGCTCTGTAATGTTGCGAAGAAGCCCGCTAGCTACCTCTGGAAAAAAAATGAGCACGCTAGTTCTTTCGGCCGCTTCGAAATAACACCGAATAGTAGCCGGTGTGCAGAGCTGTATCGCCGTCCCAGACGGGTCTTCATTCTTCAAATTCGGCTTGCTGGAGTCCTCTATTGGTGCTCATTCCATCTGTAACAACAAAGTAAGCCCACAGTACACAGAAAAAGAAATATAAAGACATAGCAAAAACAGTCAATTTGCGGTTACGGGCCTCGGTTTCCGGTGGCAGGGCACCCTTAAGGCTCTTCAATCTGTATTCGCGCGGCATGGAATTCCCGAGGTAGCAAGGAGTGACAACGGTCCTCAGTACGCTTCACAAGAATTCACTGAATTTGCCAGCTCTTTTGAATTTAAACACATCACTAGCAGCCCTCGCTATCCCCAAAACAATGGCCAAGCGGAGCGAACAGTTAAAACTGTAAAATCAATGCTAACCTGTTCCGACGATCTCCACACAGTTTTATTGAGCTATCGTACTACGCCTTTTCCGTGGTGCAATCTTAGCCCAGCAGAATTATGTATGGGAAGAAAGCTGAGAACTTCTATACCGATTGCTACCAGTATGTTAACTCCACAGTGGCCTACCTGGAGTCTTTCAAAAAGCAGAACAAAGAGTTCAAAGAAAAACAGAAAAGAAACTTCGACAAATCCCACACAGTAAAATCTCAGCCACAAATCCCAGTGGACACTCGAGTGTGGATTACTTCAGAAAGGGAGAAGATTCCAGGAAGAGTTGTAGCCAATGCTGGTACACCAAGGTCTTACGTAGTTGAGACTTCGAGGGGAGAAATCGAGAGAAATCGCAAACATCTCAATGTCGATCCCAGTCAAGCGGACCAGTCTTCTACAAGTTACCAACAGGAAGAAGTTGCAAGAAATTCTCCGAAAGTCGGTCAAGGACAGGCACTAATGTTCGTCCTCCAGAAAGACTTTAAAGAAAGGGAGATGTGGCATAATCTGTACTGTCATTAACATTGTGGTTTAGTATCATTTCCTGTGAGTCTGCTTATATAATGTTATCACTTGTAGTCATAGTCTTGGTCTCTGTTCTAATAGTCACTGTCACAGTTACAGTTGAGATATTGAATCTAAAACACTTATACTAATGTCGTAACTAGCTAGTAGCTAGTAAGTGAAGCTAAACACAAGCATTACAGGTTCCAGCGCAGAGAGGATGAAAACATGATAACAAATGAACCCAGTGTGTTCACAAGTGCTTGTGTTTAATGTTCGGTTCCTAATGTTGCAGAGGAGCTTAGTGGTGTTGTGCATACCATTGTTGCTGTGTGACCTTTGTTACAGTATATACGTACAGCAGACCCTCATTTTACCACACATAGTAGGAAAGCATTAGTTTTAGACTTCAATAATATCAAAGAATATCTTAAATCATGTCTCACATTCTTAGCAATGATCAAAATTTTTACTGATTATCAAATACAGTATTTAAACATGACATACACACCAAAATAGTGATGAAAATTTTAGTTCAGTTAGTTTGTTTTGAGTAAAGTACACCTGTGAGCAGTGAGCCCATTATCATTGCATAGCTCATGAATGACCTCTGATTTAGCTTTGTTTGTTGCAATTCTTTTTGAATTTTTTACAACCTCATATGAAGGTATTCATTATAATCAAAAAAAATACAGAGAAAATAACAATAATTATGTTATGAAGATTATGCCGAACACAGTACCAAACACTTGAAGAACTCTATACATAAACTTCGATTTCTGTAACTTCAAGTGTTCTATCACAAAAACTCTAATTAACATTGGCAAAGTAGCCATTTGACTGACTAGTACAATACCTTGAAGCTTAGACGAGGGGATGTTAATACTGAATAATAGAACAACTAAATAAAGAATTGTCAACGGCACAAAAGCGACTAGGATATATTTCAGTATATTAATCCAACCTCCAGAACGTGTAGTGCAAGACATATCGTACGAATACACTCTCATATACATCCCATCAACACATTCACTACACAATGTTCCAGTACGATTCAGTCCACCACACATTTGAGCATTCAAATCTGTTAAATTTCTAGGTAACGTGGTGTAGACACCATTTAAACTGAAGTAGTTTCTGTTGTAAATATTGCAGTTATAAAGACAGTTCCCTTCTTCTGTCTCATTTCTGTCCTGCATATAAAAATCATTAGAACTCTTAGTGATTTCTTTAAAAAAAGTTGCCTCCTTTTAATCCACTCAATGCTATTCGTGGTCAATAGTTGCTGTTGTTTCTTTCTCAGCCAATTTGTAATTTACAAGAAGCAGTTGTGTATTCTATGGTAAAGAAGGTAAGCTAATTCTAATTTCATATACTTTCTCTTCAGTTATAGAGAGAATGTAACTGCTCAATTATGTGTTCTTTATAGCACTTCCTCTCTCTAGTTCGACCTTGAAAGTAGTCTTTGTGGTTGATCTGTATATGGTTTGGGATAAAAATCTGCAAAAACATATTTTACTGTTTAGAACAATAATTCAGTTTCAGATTATCACTTTCCTAGCAAAGTTGATATATTATGGTAGAGGTTCATTGCTATGAATTGTAACTTGAATCGGTAGATTAGCTTAACGTAGCACTGTTTAATCATTGAAAGAGAACTTTTTCAGTCTGGGGACCTAAAATGAGAAGTTTTATTTGCACAATGTTCTGGATATAGCTATGAAGGATGATAGTCCAAGATGAATGTTAGTGGTAGGTAATTGGATGAATGTGCACTAGTAGCTAATTAGTTGATCTGGAGTTGTACAGTTCTTTCAAACTTTACTGACAATTGGACATTATGTAATAAAATAACTGAATAAGTAAAAAGTAAAAATTTTTTTTTTAAAGTAAAAATAAAACAATATAAACAATTAAAATAAACTAAAATACACTAAAATGCTAAAATGGCATCTTGCATTGAGTGCCTACAACTCTTAGAGGGCTTCATCATGTAGACCTTGTATACATTTGCACCATGTGCAGACTATAAGCTCGTTTAAGCCTTTGCAATTAAAGCAAATTAGTTGGCTTCTTATAGGAAGTAATTATGATAAAGCTAGAGAATCAATTATAATGGGACTATAAAATATCTAACACGTAGCTACCTACTACTACTATCCTGCCAATGGAATGATTTCATAGGGCAGCTATATATATGGAGGAACTAGGTTCAGGTGAGGACTATAATCAGCTATTGCAATAGCTAGCTAATGTCTATGTTGCTAATAATACATTTTAATAATTAATATAAAACCTTTCCTTGACTTTATTAACAACTTAAAATAATTTTAGTCAAAGTCTTGTTTAGCTAATTAAAACCAACTAATAAACGGTTGAGTTACTGTAAGATGCATAAAGTTAGTAGCTTCATGGCTAAATATTTTGTTCTAATGCATGTAATGAACTGAAAAATATTACATTCAGTACCGAATACGCTTTCATTTAGCTGCAAACTTTATTTAATTATTGGATGGACAATTCTAGTATCCAAGAGGTCAAAAAAAAAAAGGATGAAATTTAATAATTGAGAAGAAAACCCATATGTGGCTGGAAATCAAACCCAAGCGCTTAGGCTTAGTCACCTGTGCTTTAATCTTTGAACTACTCAAACCCATAATCAATTTTGATATATTATTCTATCTAACTAGTCATAAGTAATGTTCCTGTAATAGAAGAGTTTGTGGTTCCAATGCACTAATTATCATAGACTACTCAAAACAATGCATGATGATTAGGGACCAAGTATTATAATTTTCCTCATTCCAGCAATCCAGCAAGATTTTTTTTTTGTAATTCTAGGTTTATACAATAAAATGTTATTTTTATTGGGCTTAGAACAGTTTGGTGTGTCTGAACAAGTGAAAATTTACAGAAAATGCAAGAACAAAATGGATGATAATGAATACGTAAGCATGATTTCATTGGCCAACAAAGATGAAGAAGACATTTCTGGTAATATAAATATTTTGTAAACCATAAACTATTTAAAAGTTATGTGGCTGAGTTAGCTAATTGAGTGTTTTATTAGTGAATACATCCATTTAAGATAAAAGAAACACAGTGTGTTAGATTTATTTCTTGTTTGCTTTGCAGTACAATGAAATTTCTTCTGATTTTTATTCTGGAAATATGTTTAAAAAAATTACTATGGTTTTTATCCACAAATATTTCAGAAAAAGCCTCACAAGCTCTGTTAGACATTGTTGCAGCAGCTGAAGAAGTGGATTGTGCCAGTTCTTTTATGAATACAATACAAACATTGATAGATCAGAAGGCAGAGTTGAACTATTGAAGCAAAGATATTTTTTCATAAAGCTGCTGTTCACTGGGACTCTAATATGATGGACATGGTTCACGAAAGATTTATACTTATACGTTCTTGTGAGCATATCCCCAATATTAGTGCCCAAGACAAGAATGACTCCATTGCATGAAGCTGCACGAGTAAACAACATAGACATGATTGAATGGCTGCTATCACATGAGGCAAGAATGGAGGAGAAGACTTTTACAGAACAGCAGACACCTCTCCACTACGCTGCAATGTTTGAGTCCATAGAAGTTATGGAGATCCTTTTGAATAAAGGAGGTATGTGTGTTAACATCATAATATTATTAGGAATGATCCGAAAACAATAACACACACACACATTTCAGTTCAATGTTCTTATTTCTTTCCCTTCCTCTCTAGATTCCCCCTTTTTTATGCCTTTTCTGGGATATAACCAAAGATAACTTTAGTAAAATTGCTGCTAATTGAGAAATGTATTTAAATTTATACCGTGAGGATATATGGGTATCTACTTGTGACCAAGGATACAGGCAGGTTGCTTAAAGGGTGTTCAGCATGCTTTGCCAATTTAGTGTGAATAAACATATCCGTCTCTTATTGCAAGGACACTATGTAAACAAAAACATTGCCAATGTCAACTTACTTACTTGCAATAATTTTAGACTGAAAATGGTGGTATTTAAGAAAGATGATTAAGTAGTGAAAAAACATTTTCAAGAGGATCCAAGAATGAAATTGCCTGTAGTCTTGATTATTGTCTCCACGCTTCAATTTGTAGAAAGTTCCAACGTGAGCTGTAATGGCTATCCACCAAACTGTGACTCTTGTGATATTAGATTATTCTGTCCCTCATGGTCTTACTGTAGTAACAACAGCACTTGTGAATGCTATGATCGAAATTATGTAGTCTTGTGCAGTGAGGATATGAAAAAAGGAGGCATACTGCAGTGTCATTGCTTAACATGGAATGAAAGTATAAATGAAACAGAAGAAGGAAATTGTCTTTATAACTGCAACAACTATGACAGGAATGACTTCAGTTTAAATGGAGCCTACACTACAATACCAAGAAATTTGACAGATTTGAATGCCCAAATGTGTGGTAGACTGAATCGCACTGGAACATTATGAAGTAAATGTGTTGATGGGATGCATATGAGAGCATATTCTTACGATATGTCTTGTACTACATGTTCTGGAGGTTGGATTAATATACTGAAATATATCCTAGTCGCTTTTGTGCCACTGACGGTGTTTTATTTGATTATCTTACTTTGTAGAATTAACATTCCATCTTCTAAGCTTCAGGGCTTTGTGTTAGCCTGTCAGATGACTACATTTCCTATGTTACTCAGGGTATTTGTTACAGAATATATTATGGAAAAAAAAACAATAACATATACCATATTTCAAACGTTTGGAATTATTTTTGGCATTTGGAGCCTAGACTTTTTTCGCTTACTAGATCTTGACATATGCTTTCGAATAGCTCCTTTAACTGTGATCTCATTAGACCTTATTGTTGCTTTATATCCTTTTATTCTTATATTAGTTACGTGGTTGATAATTCTGCTGCATCATCATAATTTTAAAGCAGTTAGTCTCATGTGTAAAGTACCCATTTATTTGGCCAACAAGTGCAGAAGACATAATAACTCAAATGACTTAAAATCCTCCACTATAGATGCTTTCGTTACATTCATGCTCCTCTCGTATGTTAAATTTTTCAATGTTTGTTTGGATGTCCTCATTCCCGTGACAATACACAGAGTAAACAGCAAAAATCAAATTGCTTTGTTTATGGATGCCTCTCTTTCCTATTTTGGCTACAATCACTTATTTTACATGATTCCATCACTCTTGATAGGCTTAGTTTTTATTGTAAGTCCAGTAGCCATACTGTTTCTATATTCTTATACATTCTTTCAAAAGGGTCTTAACTTGCTTCCACATCGATGGCAAATTTTTATTCGTTTAATAGTGGACTCTTTGCAAGGTCGTTATAAAGATGGTACTGAGCCAGGTACAAGAGACTGTCGATGGTTTTCTATTGTTCCATTTATTCTTCGCTTTGTATACTTTATAATGATCTCGTTTACCTTTAATACTGCTATGCTGCCTTATATAACTCAAATATTTATTCTGGGTACAATTTTAACTATGTTATGCGATCCATTTAAACGCCATTTCAAGCAAATGACTAATGATTTTGCCTTTTATTTGCTACTACTAGCTAGCACGTATATGCTACTAATTGGAACGGATTACTCCTTTATATCAGTCACAGCACCTGTTGAGTTCAACTTTATAGTATTTTTTATCACAGTATTTTTAGGAATTTTGTATTCCTTTGTTCTTGGCATACTTTGGATTATAAATTACATAAAATGGCAACTTCATTATAATTTTGTTATTTATACATAATATATATATATACATTAAAACTATGTTATATACTTATTACTCATGTCACTTTCTTTTTCATGCAGTTGTAATGTTATCATAAATAACCAATGACTTCAAAATATTATAGTATACAATTGGTAGCGGTATCAATATAGCTCCAGCAATGAAAATAATATATGTAAAAATGAGATGAACAATAACTGGCCAGGGACACTCACCGGTATATATTGGCGTGCCAATCCAAACCAACTCTGGAAAGCGTGGAAGTCAAATGACTTGGTAATAGCTACTCTAGGACTAAGCTATCTCTATACTTGACAATGCAAAGCTGTTATTCAATACAGAACAATTAATAGGGCCTGGCACAGACAGAACAAATGATTGACATGACAGCATGTGGACTAATATAAATCATGTGATGCACATAAGAAACCTACAGGAATAACAAAGTGACAGTTCAGTGAGTTCTGTTCAAGGGAGAGGCCTGGACGCCTGACCAATATTATCAACCCGTGACTCCAATTCCAGTACTCCGCCCACTTCCCAGAGTTAACAAAATTCTGCAGGCAGTCAGGAATTATTTTTGCTTTTGTGATTACGACGTGACGATAGGGGGCGGTGTGATATGGTGAAATATTTCGCGAGCAAGTTAATTTAGTTCATGAGCCAGGGGCGAGTGAAAATAAAGTCTGAAAATGACATATCTAGCCATATCACTCTGCCAGAGTGTAGTAAGCAGTTTATTCCACACTGCTATTCCAGAGGAAAGTCGTTGTAAAAACCAGGAGAAGTGGCAAGTTTGGCCAGTTGCGAAAACTACAAGGGTAATGAGCTTGGCAGTACAGTGTGAAATAACAACCTGAAATATCATGAGTTATTTCATGGGTCGTGTATCTAGTGATATCATTGTGAAGATATCTATATATAATTATACTATTATAATGGGCAGAGAATAGCCCAAAAATGGCTATGGAACTGAATGAATTGTATGAAGATTAACACATAGAGTTAATGTGAGTAAACATTCGGAGTGGTAAGGTGAGGACGCGGGGCAGTGGCTGGCGGGGCAGAGCAGGGGGAGGAGTCTGTATAATATCGAAGCGCGCGCTGCAGGGTACATGTGGAATTGATGAAACCGCAGACGAGTGAACTTTCAGCCGGGCAACGAGATGGCCGGGTGCAGAGCAGGCAAGGAGCAGAGGAGCCACCCACAGTGCAGTTAGGGCGGGTTCCTAGCAAAAGGGGGCAGCTGGAGCGGAACTGAATGGCAGCTGTTAGGGCTTGTTCAAGCAAATGGGGGGCAGCTGGAGCCAAGCAGGAAAGGGGGTAGGGGGTGAGGTTGGGGGTAACAGGGACAATTGGAGTTAGGGGCAAATGTAGATAAGTTCTATGAGGAGTAAACACGGGCGTAGTAGCGGGTATAGAGCCACCTGTGATAGGAGATATATGCATGTCAATGCAGGGGCTCCACTGGATGGGAGCAGTGCTGAGGAGCGAGGTAGTAGTGAGGAGCGGGACCAAGAAGAGGTCAGGGACTCTGTCCTTAAGGCTTTAGAGCAGAGGCTGGCTCGTGCAGGAAAAGAAGGGCAGCGGGGGCATGAAGGAAGGCGAAGGTAGCAAGGCCGCCAGGGTGAAAGTAGACAAAGGCATGACCCCTGTTCCTAGGTGGCTGGCAGTACGAATCAAGAGGGGGGACTTAGTCGACTTTGTGGACCTCCCACCAGCGAAGCCAGATGAAGGAAGGGCAAGGAAGCTCCATGACCCCAGGTGGTGATATGGAGAGAAGCAGAGTATCGCAAGGCAATGAGGAAAGTACCAGACATGACCACATGAACACGATGCTTCCTGTTATACGAAGGACTGCTGCTGCAGGCTCGCCCAGAGAGGCAGTCAGACCTCAAGTCATACCACGACCTCATAGCAAGAATGGCACAGAAGTATGAGTGGGCAGCGTGCGAAGAATATGATCGTCGTTTCCGCGAGCAGGTAGAAGGAGACGACACGCGAGAATGGGCAGACACAGATCCTGGGCTGTTTGCAGAGTATGTCTCAGCCTTCGCGCTCGAGAAGCAGCCGAAAGGAGAGGCAAGCAGGCGGGGGCCAGTTGAGGTTCAGGGAGGCTTCGGGAGTGGAGGCTGAGCAGGCGAGGGCAGATGCGGGCGTTCCGGTTTGTCAGAAGTATAATCGATATAAGGGGGACTGCAAATACGGTGCCAGATGTCGATTCCAGCACATTTGCAGCAGGTGCAGGGGACCCCATCCAGTAACACAGTGCTCAGAAGCGCATGGAGCAAACTGATTGCTGGGCAGTGAAGCAAGAAACAGGGACAGACTGCAACAGGAACAATTGATGATGTGGGGGGCAGGGTCTATTTTGTGCAGTTGTCATATCATATTAAAAAAAGAAAAGATACATGAACAGGTGGGAGGTGACATGGAAAAAGCGGCTTGCTTAGGTCGAGTTGGAGGCCAGGTGGGGGTTAAGGAGGGGTACTAGAGTATAGGGGGTATGAAGTAGGGGGGCAGGGAAATGGGGGCGTGATATTAGATTGGGGAGGGCCGGATAGGCAAGCGTGAAGGGGAAGAACCCACAGAGAAAAGGGGTACAGTATTCTGACTCCTATGTGATGGTTGGCTGGTAATGCTGTGCAGGGGCCGGACCGAGCTGGCAAGCAGAAGAGTTGGAGCAAAGATCCAACTCTGGGCGTGGCAGACTGCCAAGGGCGGCGATGAAGGTGCAGACACCACTGAAACCCGATGTGTGGGAAAGCATGCTGGCCGGGCACCCCGATAAAAGCCTGGCGGAGTGGGCATCACGCGGGATCAGGCAGGGCTTTCGGGTTGGCTTCCAGGGCCGGAGAGCTGAGTTGAGGGCAGCCGGGCAGAACCTGTCATCAGCCAGGCAGCACCCACAAGTGGTAGAGAAACAGATCAGGCTCAGAATTCCATGCTGCAGGAGGTGAGAGGCATGAAAGCCTGCAGAAAGAGACGCTTACTGTCAGTAATTGGGTCTCTGAGCCACGCGTGCAAAGCGGTAAAGGCAGGCAGGGCATTCTTGCGCAGGTTGATCGACCTGACAGCAGGGGTGCAGCAGATGGATCGCTTCATCCGGTTAAACCGGGAGGCCAGAGAGGACATAGACTGGTGGTTCCAGTTCGGCACGGAATGGAATGGCACGGCAATGATGTGGTACACAAACAGGTCTAAGCCAGAGGTAGTGCTGACCTCGGATGCATCAGGCAGCTGGGGGTGCGGAGCTTGGTGGGAGTCCAGATGGTTCCAGCTTCAATGGCAAGGGCTGGGTGAGTCATCCAAGTACGGGATTACAGCCAAGGAGCTGCTACCCATTGTAGTGGCGGTGGCATGCTGGGGTGGCCAGTGGCAGGAGAAGTCGGTGGTAGCATGCTGCGACAACATGGCAGTAGTAACCATTGTCAACTCGGGTTCAAGCAAGGAGCCCGAGGCAATACACCTCAGAAGATGCCTGGCATTCCTAGAAGCAAAGTGTGGCATACAACTGTGGGCTGAACACATCGAAGGGGTGGACAACCAGGTGGCAGATGCCATCTCTAGGAACAGAGTAGACCAAGTGTGTGCATTGAATTTACAGATCGCCGACAAACCAGAGGAGGTGGACGCAGAAATCCTACAAGTGCTGGTTCACGAACGCAGGGCAGGGAAAAAACCCGACTGGACGAGACTATGGAGGAGTTGTTCCAGAATGGCATAGCCCCGGCAACCAAAAGGTTGTACGGGATGGGGGTGAGGAGGTACAGGAGGTTCTGCGAGGCTTACAACAGGCGTTCACTGCCGGCAAGGGAGAGGTCTATGTGCTTGTTTATGGCACACCTGACGCGGGAAGGTTTGTCGCATGGCACAGTGAAGTCATATCTGTCAGCTGTTAGAAACTGGCAGGTGGAGGCGGGCCTAGGGGATCCGAAGATGGGGGATATGCCCCGACTGACTCAGACGTTGAAGGGACTCCAGAGGCTAAGAGCAAAGCAAGGATCAGTCAGGCGGCTGAGGAAACCTATGACATTAGACATACTGGAAGTACTAAGGAGGAGTTGGAGCAAGGTACCATGAGGCGGAGATGCAAGGATGTTATGGGCTGCGGCCACCCTCTACTTTTTTGGCTTTGCCAGGTCAGGAGAGCTCACAACCCCCTCAGCAAGGGAGTTTGACCCGGCAGTACACCTGCAGTGGGAGGACGTGACCACAGACTGCGAGAAGCATCCAACGCTGATTAGGGTCAGGATTAAAGCTTCCAAAACTGACCAGCTCAGGCAAGGCTGCACGTTGGTGATAGGCTTTACAGACGACAAGGTGTGCCCAGTGAGGGCGGTACTGGGTTTCATGAGGGCATCAGGCAGGAAGCAGGGACCACTGTTTCAGTTTGAGTCAGGCCGATATCTAACGCGAGATGGACTAGTGGCAGATGAAGGCAGCCCTGGAAAAAATGGGGGTAGACAGTGGGGGTTTCTCTGGTCACAGTTTTAGAATCGGAGAAGCTACAGCAGCCTCCCAGGCCGGAGTCGGTGATGCTACTATCCACTTACTCGGTCGCTGGAGGAGTGACGCCTACAAATGGTATGTGCAGCCAGAGCGAGAGGAGCTGGCAGGAGTCCCAAGGCAGCTGGCAGCAAAGAGAGGGACGAGAAAAAAGAGGCGGGAGGCTACCAGGAGTGGAGTGGCTGGACTGGTGTGAGACTAGAAACTATCATAGCTTGATTGGTCCCTACATGCAATTGGAGTCGGTTGTGTGTGGTTGTATAAAAATTAAAAAAAAAAAATTTAAAAAATTAAAAAATTAAAAAAATTAAAAAAATTAAAAAATAAATAAAGAAAAAAGATTAGAGAAGTGATAGGAGACTAGGGGAGGGAGGGCATAGAAATGGGCGTAAGTGGTAGGAATGGGAGCAGGGAAGGGGGGGCCTGAAGGAGGAACGCGTAGAGTGGGTCAAGAACTAGGTAAGGGTGGTAATTCCTAGCCCTATGTTTGGGGGAGTGGTGGAGGAGATTTGCCTCAGGCAGGGCAAAGTAGAACCCAAACGGGGGGGGGGGGGGGGGGGGCTAGGAACCAGAAGGACACCAGGGTGGCGAAGGCAAAGCAAAAGAAGCCACCAGCGCCGCTCCGAGAGGCAGATCAGCCCTGCACAACTAGCAAGGGGAGGGGCAAAAAGGCAGACTAGCCCTGCCCAGATGGCAGGGAGAACGACTGCCCCGCCATGCGAAAATCTCATCCCACCTTACCGGCAAACAAAAGCAGAAGCAGCCACACACGACATCAATGTTTAATGAAGATTAACACATAGAGTTAATGTGAGTAAACATTCGGAGTGGTAAGGTGAGGACGCGGGGCAGTGGCTGGCGGGGCAGAGCAGGGGGAGGAGTCCGTATAATATCGAAGCGAGCGCTGCAGGGTACACGTGGAATTGATGAAACCGCAGATGAGTGAACTTTCAGCCGGGCAACGAGATGGCCGAAAAGCAGCCCCACCCACCCACACCACAAAAAAAAAAAAAAAAAGGGAGAGGGGAAACTGAGAAAATAGTAGGGGGTATACGAGGAGTAAGCGGCAAAGGGAGTGGTTAGTGCAGGGGAGGGTACAGGAGCTTCCATTGAGGGCAAAAGAAAGCAGCAACAGAAAAGGCTAGGGCCTTCAGTGTAACAAGGTTGGGAAGAGGCTTATGTAGGGGCCGGAGATTTGCCTCAGGCAGGGCAAAGTAGAACCCAAACAGGGGGGGCTACGAACCAGAAGGACACCAAGGTGGCCAAGGCAAAGCGAAAGAAGCCACCAGCGCCGCCCCGATAGGCAGATCAGCCCCTGCATAACTAGCAAGGGGAGGGGCAAAAAGGCAGACTAGCCCTGCCCAGATGGCAGGGAGAAGGACTGCCCCGCCCCCATGCGAAAATCTCGTCCCATCTTACCGGCAAACAAAAGCAGAAGCAGCCACACACGACATCAATGTTTAATATGTATAGCCCATCAGGGCAAAATATAAGGTATATTAAATTAGCATTATTGTTCAGTATGTTTCTGTGCATAATATTCTGATACTGAATCTGACGTTTTATATTCAAAATAATATTTTGTCTGCAGACTATCAAAAATAGCTCCACAATTATTGTTATGACTCTGTCTGGGTCTCTCCCTGGATAAGCTATCACATCTTGGAATGTACAATTATACTGAAACATTAATCCATTATCAGAAACATTATCACTAATATATGTTATATGTTCTCAATTAATCACTTAATCTAGCTCTCCTATATAACCCTCTCCTTTTCTTTCATTTTGGCTTCTCAAAATCTCTAAATATTCCTGTTCAGTCGAAGACTCTTCTGTTCAGCGAAAGTGAGGAATATCGGTTTTCCTCGTCCGCCTCCGCCTGCTCCGTCATAAAACCTCGAACCATTTGCGTAGGAACGCTCTCTATACTAGAGAGCTGGGGGTGCAGAACGGTTGAATCAGCCACTCAGTGCTTGTGCATAGTGCTGAGCGTCCCCGTGTGTGAGTGCTTGGCCTGGCTGGGTTTTTACAGTCAGTTCACGTCAAGGCAACCCAAAGAGCCCCCACAGACTCAATTTTGTCAACAAGTGACACAATGCTATTGCTTTAGTGGTTGGGTTAACTATTTCCTTTGTTGTGTTTTATTAAGGAAGCCTGAGGTATTTCCTAATACATGTATTCATCAATCAAGATTGAGAAAGGCAGAAGATTCAGTGCACATCATGTGGAGTAAACACATTCATGGCAATCAGAACACACTGTTATCTCTTCCACTCAATTTCTTGCACTGCATAAACATCATAGCCTGATACATCAATTCAATCAAATTGATATGCATTTACATAAACAATTTGTGACATTCCTTTACATAAGAACTAATTCACAAATAACTTCAAGTTGCTTGTCTTGTTTATTGACTAGGATAAAGTTTGGACTTTCTGCTCAAAACAGCAGTAGTAATTAGCTTTGAGAAACGGATGAGGGTTTTTTTGGGGGATGAATACACACCGAGCCCCAAACCTGAGTTGCTGTTATTATCTTTGGAAACTTAGCATGTCCTTATATTTGTATTACTAATGAGCTATATCAAATGATATATCAAGTTCAAATTTTGAAAATAAAGCCCTGTAATATGCTGATAGTGAAAATCATATATATTATTACTAAACAATATTATGATACTCTTGTTTTTCCCGTCCTTGCCATCAACCACTTTAATTTAAGTCAGTGTCTAAATAAAGTTAAACTTCATCTGAGAAATATACATAAAACTTTGTTTACAATTAAATTTGTTAAATTGCCACAAGCATTCAAATTGAAATTACTAATTTGTCTCAATGGCAATAATGAAGCAGTGATTTATCAAATTAATGAGGAGAGCGTTATATTTAATATTAGTTAGCAGCACAAAATAAAAACTTGTACCTCACTATAGTAGGATCTACTTTACTGAAAAATGGCATGAATTATTAAATATGAAAAATTAAATCAACATTTTTTGTGAGCAATTATCCACTTGACAGCATAAGCCAACATATAAATGCCTCCAGGGAGAGGAGCAAGAGCCATGATGATACCAAAGTGAAAATCATTTGAAGCAATTGATATGAATGAGTAATCCATACCGACAATTATCATATATAAATTTGCCAAAAACAGCAAAGATATGCTGAAATCACGGGTCATCTGTTTGAATATGTCCTTGTAAGGATCTGCTATTATGGTTACAATTACCAGTAGAACAAATACTTGAGCAATGTAAGGCAACGAAGCAGTATTGACACTAATAGCACATATTGCAGAGAACACAAAGCGAATAGCAAATGGAATGGCGGAGAACCACCTACAGTCTCTTGTACCAAGCTCTGTACCATTCTTGTAGCAACCTTGTACAGAGTCTACAATGACGTGAAACAGTATTTGCCATCGATACGGAAGGATGCTGAGGCACCGCTGGAAGCAAGAATAGGGATAAAGGAGCAGTATTATAACTGGACATATAATGAATAAAAGACCTATCATAATTGAAGGAATGGCATACCACAAATGATGTGGGCTGAAGTAGTTTAAAGAGGCATTCATATATAGACCATATCTATTCTTGTGATATTTACTGTAGATCATTACTGGAACAAGAATATCCAAGCAGACATTATAAATTTTAACATAAGAGAGGATCATGAATGTTACAAATGCATCTATAGTAGAAGTTTTAAGGTCCCAGCTTTTTCTGCAACACTTTGTGATTAAATTGTAAGGTCTTTTGCATAATGCTCGAACTAGTGTGAAATTATAATTGTGCAGGAGCATCGCCAAATGTGTCAATAAAATTAGACCAAAGGGATACAAAGCCACAAGGAAGTCAAGAGACTGCACCAGTAAAGGGGATGTTTTAAAACAAATGTCAAAATCTAGTAGACGAAAGAAGTCTAAGTTCCATATGCCAAACACAGTACCAAACACTTGAAGAACTCTATACATAAACTTCGATTTCTGCAACTTTAAGTCTATCACAAAAACTCTAATTAACATTGGCGAAGCAGCCATTTGACTGACTAGTACAATACCTTGAAGCTTAGACGAGGGGATGTTAATGCTGAATAATAGAACAACTAAATAAAGAATTGTCAACTGCACAAAAGCGACTAGGATATATTTCAGTATATTAATCCAACCTCCAGAACATGTAGTACAAGACATATCGTAAGAATACGCTCTCATATACATCCCATCAACACATTCACTACAGTACGATTCAGTCCACCACACATTTGAGCATTCAAATCTGTTAAATTTCTAGGTAACGTGGTGTAGACACCATTTAAACTGAAGTAGTTTCTGTTGTAAATATTGCAGTTATAAAGACAGTTCCCTTCTTCTGTCTCATTTCTGTCCTCATTCCAAGTCAAGCAATAGCACTCTAGTACACCTCCTTTATCTCCATTCTCACTGCATAAAACCACATAATTGCGTTCATAGCATTTACAAGTACTGTTTTCATTACAGTAGGACCACGAAGGACAGGAGAGTTCATTCCAACAGTCACGTTCTGAATAGCCTTTCATATATTTCGCATCTGATAGTTCTGCTAGTGGAAATATAGCCATAACAAGGATACAAATTCCTATCAAACCCATCATTATATTCTTTCAAGCTACTTGTACTGCCCTTAGCTCATAAGATGCCTTTTATTCATACGTTCAATCTGTTTTCCTTTCTATTTCCAAATATGATATTTCCTGTCAAGATTCTAAGGACAAAGTGTTGCAAATTCTAATTTTGCATGTTGCTTATCATTATATCTGTCTCTCTTCCTTTCTGTCAGTATATCTGTCTAACTGTCTGCTTAACTGCCTGCCTACCTGTCTTTATGCATGACATTATCAGGAAGTCTATCAGTCTTTGTATTTCAGTTTTTAAATCTGAAATTCTTCTAATGTCCATCTGTTTAGTCTGTCTTCTATATATCTACAGATGACACAAGTGAAAGAGTCCAAATATTGTTACGCTCAGTGAATCAAGCATATAAAAATCATTAGAATTCTTAGTGATTTCTTTAAAAAAAGTTGCTTCCTTTTAATCCACTCAACGCTATTCGTGGTCAATAGTTGCTGTTGTTTCTTTCTCAGCCAATTTGTAATTTACAAGAAGCACTTGTGTATTCTGTGGTAAAGAAGGTAAGCTAATTCTAATTTCATATACTTTCTCTTCAGTTAGAGAGGGAATGTAACTGCTCAATTATGTATTCTTTATAGCACTTCCTCGGATATATGGGTATCTACTTGTGACCAAGGATGCAGGCAGGTTGCTTAAAGGGTGTTCAGCATGCTTTGCCAATTTAGTGTGAATAAACATATCCGTCTCTTATTGCAAGGACACTATGTAAACAAAAACATTGCCAATGTCAACTTACTTACTTGCAATAATTTTAGACTGAAAATTGTGGTATTTAAGAAAGATGATTAAGTAGTGAAAAAACATTTTCAAGAGGATCCAAGAATGAAATTGCCTGTAGTCTTGATTATTGTCTCCACGCTTCAATTTGTAGAAAGTTCCAACGTGAGCTGTAATGGCTATCCACCGAGCTGTGACTCTTGTGATAATAGATTATCCTGTCCCTCATGGTCTTACTGTAGTAACAACAGCACTTGTGAATGCTATGATCGAAATTATGTAGTCTTGTGCAGTGAGGATATGAAAAAAGGAGGCATACTGCAGTGTCATTGCTTAACATGGAATGAAAATATAAATGAAACAGAAGAAGGAAATTGTCTTTATAACTGCAACAACTATGACAGGAATGACTTCAGTTTAAATGGAGCCTACACTACCTTACTAAGAAATTTGACAGATTTGAATGCCCAAATGTGTGGTAGACTGAATCGTACTGGAACATTGTGCAGTGAATGTATGGATGGGATGTATATGAGAGCATATTCTTACGATATGTCTTGTACTACATGTTCTGGAGGTTGGGTTAATATACTGAAATATATCCTAGTCGCTTTTGTGCCACTGACGGTGTTTTATTTGATTATCTTACTTTGTAGAATTAACATTCCATCTTCTAAGCTTCAGGGCTTTGTGTTAGCCTGTCAGATGACTATATATCCTATGTTACTCAGGGTATTTGTTATAGCATATATTATGGAAAAAAAACCAATAACATATACCATATTACAAACGTTTGGAATTATTTTTGGCATTTGGAGCCTAGACTTTTTTCGCTTACTAGATCTTGACATATGCTTTCGAATAGCTCCTCTAACTGTGATCTCATTAGACCTTATTGTTGCTTTATATCCTTTTATTCTTATATTAGTTACGTGGTTGATAATTCTGCTGCATCATCATAATTTTAAAGCAGTTAGTCTCATGTGTAAAGTACCCATTTATTTGGCCAACAAGTGCAGAAGACATAATAACTCAAATGACTTAAAATCCTCCACTATAGATGCTTTCGTTACATTCATGCTCCTCTCGTATGTTAAATTTTTCAACGTTTGTTTGGATGTCCTCATTCCCGTGACAATACACAGAGTAAACAGCAAAAATCAAATTGCTTTGTTTATGGATGCCTCTTTTTCCTATTTTGGCTACAAACACGTATTTTACATGATTCCTTCACTCTTGATAGGCTTAGTTTTTATTGTAAGTCCGGTAGCCATACTGTTTCTATATTCTTATACATTCTTTCAAAAGGGTCTTAACTTGCTTCCACATCGATGGCAAATTTTTATTCGTTTAATAGTGGACTCTGTGCAAGGTCGTTATAAAGATGGTACTGAGCCAGGTACAAGAGACTGTCAATGGTTTTCTATCGTTCCATTTATTCTTCGCTTTGTATTCTTTATAATGATCTCATTTACCTTTAACACTGCTATGCTGCCTTATCTAACTCAAGTATTTATTCTGGGTACAATTTTAACTATGTTATGCGATCCATTTAAACGCCATTTCAAGCAAATGACTAATGATTTTGCCTTTTATTTGCTACTATTACCTAGCACGTTTATGCTACTAATTGGAACGGATTACTCCTATATATCAGTTACAGCACCTGTTGAGTTCAACTTTATAGTATTTTTTATCATAGTATTTTTAGGAATTTTGTATTCCTTTGTTCTTGGCATACTTTGGATTATAAATTACATAAAATGTTAACTTTATTATAATTTTGTTATGTATACAAAATATATATATATATACATTAAAACTATGTTATATACTTATTACTCATGTCACTTTCTTTTTCATGCAGTTGTAATGTTATCATAAATAACCAATGACTTCAAAATATTATAGTATACAATTGGTAGCGGTATCAATATAGCTCCAGCAATGAAAATAATATATGTAAAAAAGAGATGAACAATAACTGGCCAGGGACACTCACCGGTATATATTGGCGTGCCAATCCAAACCAACTCTGGAAAGCGTGGAAGTCAAATGACTTGGTAATAGCTACTCTAGGACTAAGCTATCTCTATACTTGACAATGCAAAGTTGTTATTCAATACAGAACAATTAATAGGGCCTGGCACAGACAGAACAAATTATTGACATGACAGCATGTGGACTAATATAAATCATGTGATGCACATAAGAAACCTACAGGAATGACAAATTGACAATTCAGTGAGTTCTGTTCAAGGGAGAGGCCTGGACGCCTGACCAATATTATCAACCGGTGACTCCAATTCCAGTACTCCGCCTACTTCCCAGAGTTAACAAAATTCTGCAGGCAGTCAGGAATTATTTTTGCTCTTGTGATTACGATGTGACGATAGGGGGCGTTACCCACAAAAGATGCATTTTCTAAAATACCGCCAGAAAATTAATAAAATAGAACAATATAAGGTTGTAAATCTGATAAACTCCATAGCTAAATCAGCTGCACATTGTCGGTAATCTCCTAAATCAGAGTGTGGTAGACAGACAGATAGACAGACAGACGGATAGACAGACAGACGAATAGACAGACTAACAGACAGGACAGGACAGCTCCTATAACAGAACTGTAGAGACGGAATAAAAAATGTATATTCTGATTTCTAAAGAACAAGCTGTCACAGATGTTGCATTCGGAATAGAGTTAAGAAAAAAGTTGACTAGCTATACAAGATGTTTTGTTTACTATTATAACGTTTTTTACGTTTGTTTACTGATTTTTTTCGAAATCAATATTTAATGCAATGAAAGGATAATTTAATCAAATATAGTTACCTTTAAAGAAAACATAACTTATTGCAATATCATAGTAATCATAACTATATTTTTCCGTTTGTAAATTTTTTATGCAATTTAAATGCATTATAATTAAAATCCTTCTTCTCAAATACATGCGTATGTACCTTCAATGTATAGGGATCCAATTAATCGATAAATTGTATAAAAAATAGTGAAAATGCCTAGGAAACAAGTATCAATACACTTATAGCTATATACATAACTTGATATGGTGAAATATTTCGTGAGCAAGCTAATTTAGTTCATGAGCCAGGGGCGAGTGAAAATAAAGTCTGAAAATGACATATCTAGCCATATCACTCTGCCAGAGTGTAGTAAGCAGTTTATTCCACACTGCTATACCAGAGGAAAGTCGCTGTAAAAACCAGGAGAAGTGGCAAGTTTGGCCAGTTGCTATAACTACAAGGGTAATGAGCTTGGCAGTACAGTGTGAAATAACAACCTGAAATATCATGAGTTATTTCATGGGTCGTGAACCTAGTGATATCATTGTGAAGATATCTATATATAATTATACTATTATAATGGGCAGAGAATAGCCCAAAAAAATGGCTATGGAACTGAATGAATTGTATATTAAATTAGCATCATTGTTCAGTATGTTTCTGTGCATGACATTCTGATACTGTACCTGACGTTTTATATTCAAAATAATATTTTGTCTGCAGACTATAAAAAATAGCTCCACAATTATCGTTATGACACAATTTTGTCAACAAGTGACACAATGCTATAGCTTCCTTTGTTGTGTTTTATTAAGGAAGCCTGAGATATTTCCTACTACATGTATTCATCAGTCAAGATTGAGAAAGACAGAAGGTTCAGTGCACATCATGTGGAGTAAACACATTCATGGCAATCAGAACACACTGTTATCTGTTCCACTCTTGCACTGCATAAACATCATAGCCTGATATATCAATTCAATCAAATTGATATGCATTTACATAAACAATTTGTGACATTCCTTTACATAAGAACTAATTCACAAATAACTTCAAGTTGCTTGTCTTGTTTATTGACTAGGATACAGTTTGGACTTTCTGCTCAAAACAGCAGTAGTAATTAGCTTTGAGAAACAGATGAGGGTTTTTTGGGAGGATGAATACACACCGAGCCCCAAACTTGAGTTGCTGTTATTGTCTTTGGAAACTTAGCATGTACTTATATTTGTAATACTAATGAGCTATATCAAATGATATATCAAGTTCAAATTTTGAAAATAAAGCCCTGTAATATGCTGATAGTGAAAATAATATATATTATTACTAAACAATTATTATGATACTCTTGTTTTTCCTGTCCTTGCCAGCAACCCCTTTAATTTAAGTCAGTGTCTAAATAGAGCTAAACTTCATCTGAGAAATATACATAAAACTTTGTTTACAATTAAATTTGTTAAATTGCCACAAGCATTCAAATTGAATAATGAAGCAGTGATTTATCAAAATGAGGAAAGCATTATATTTAATATTAGTTAGCAGCACAAAATACAAACTTGTACCTCACAATAGTAGGATCTACTTTACTGAAAAATGACACGAATTATTAAATATGAAAAATTAAATCAACATTTTTTGTGAGCAATTATCCACTTGACAGCATAAGCCAACATATAAATGCCTCCAGAGAGAGGAGCAAGAGCCATAATGCCAGCGAAGTGAGAATCATTTGAAGAAATTGATATAAATGAGTAATCCATACCAATAATTATCATATATAAATTTGCCAAAAACAGCAAAGATATGCTGAAATCACGGGTCATCTGTTTGAATATGTCCTTGTAAGGATCTGCTATTATGGTTACAATTACCAGTAGAACAAATACTTGAGCAATGTAAGGCAACGAAGCAATATTGACACTAATAGCACACACTGCAGAGAACACAAAGCGAATAGCAAATGGAATGGCGGAGAACCACCTACAGTCTCTTGTACCAGGCTCTGTACCGTTCTTGTAGCAACCTTGTACAGAGTCTACAATGACGTGAAACAGTATTTGCCATCGATACGGAAGGATGCTGAGGCACCGCTGGAAGCAAGAATAGGGATAAAGGAGCAGTATTATAACTGGACATATAATGAATAAAAGACCTATCATAATTGAAGGAATGGCATACCACAAATGATGTGGGCTGAAGTAGTTTAAAGAGGCATTCATATATAAACCATATCTCTTCTTGTGATATTTACTGTAGATCATTACTGGAACAAGAATATCCAAGCAGACATTATAAATTTTAACATAAGAGAGGAGCATGAATGTTACAAACGCATCTATAGTACAAGTTTTAAGGTCCCAGCTTTTTCTGCAACACTTTGTGATTAAATTATAAGGTCTTTTGCATAATGCTCGAACTAGTGTGAAATTATAATTGTGCAGGAGCATCGCCAAATGTGTCAATAAAATTAGACCAAAGGGATACAAAGCCACAAGGAAGTCAAGAGACAGCACCAGTAAAGGGGATGTTTTAAAACAAATGTCAAGATCTAGCAGACGAAAGAAGTCTAAGTTCCATATGCCGAACACAGTACCAAACACTTGAAGAACTCTATACATAAACTTCGATTTCTGCAACTTTAAGTCTATCACAAAAACTCTAATTAACATTGGCGAAGTAGCCATTTGACTGACTAGTACAATACCTTGAAGCTTAGACGAGGGGATGTTAATACTGAATAAAAGAACAACTAAATAAAGAATTGTCAACGGCACAAAAGCGACTAGGATATATTTCAGTATATTAATCCAACCTCCAGAACATGTAGTACAAGACATATCGTAAGAATACGCTCTCATATACATCCCATCAACACATTCACTACACAATGTTCCAGTACGATTCAGTCCACCACACATTTGAGCATTCAAATCTGTTAAATTTCTAGGTAACGTGGTGTAGACACCATTTAAACTGAAGTAGTTTCTGTTGTAAATATTGCAGTTATAAAGACAGTTCCCTTCTTCTGTCTCATTTCTGTCCTCATTCCAAGTCAAGCAATAGCACTCTAGTACACCTCCTTTATCTCCATTCTCACTGCATAAAACCACATAATTGCGTTCATAGCATTTACAAGTACTGTTTTCATTACAGTAGGACCACGAGGGACAGGAGAGTTCATTCCAACAGTCACGTTCTGAATAGCCTTCCATATATTTCTCATCTGATAGTTCTGGTAGTGGAAATAAAGCCATAACAAGGATACAAATTCCTATCAAACCCATCATTATATTCTTTCAAGCAACTTGTACTGCCCTTAGCTCATGAGATGCCTGTAATTCATACGTTCTATCTGTTTTCCTTTCTATTTCCAAATATGATATTTCCTGTCAAGATTCTAAGGACAAAGTGTTGCAGTTATCAGGAAGTCGATCAGTCTTTGTATTTCAGTTGTCAAATCTGAAATTCTTCTAATGTCCATCTGTTTAGCCTGTCTTCTATATATCTACAGATGACATAAGTAAAAGAGTCCAAATATTGTTACGCTAGTGAATCAAGCATATAAAAACCTTTAGAACTCTTAGTGATTTCTTTAAAAAAAGTTGCCTCCTTTTAATCCACTCAATGCTATTCGTGGTCAATAGTTGCTGTTGTTTCTTTCTCAGCCAATTTGTAATTTACAAGTAGCACTTGTGTATTCTATGGTAAAGAAGGTAAGCTAATTCTAATTTCTTATATTTTCTCTTCAGTTATAGAGAGAATGTAACTGCTCAATTATGTGTTCTTTATAACACTTCCTCTCTCTAGTTCGACCTTAAAAGTAGTCTTTGTGGTTGCTCTGTGTATGGTTTGGGATAAAAATCTGCAAAAACATATTTTACTGTTTAGAATAATAATTCAGTTTCAGATTATCACTTTCCTAGCAAAGTTGATATATTATCGTAGAGGCTCATTGCTATGAATTGTAACTTGAATCAGTAGATTAGCTTAACGTAGCACTGTTTAATCATTGAAAGAGAACTTTTGCAGTCTGGGAACCTTCTTCAGCTAAAATCAGAAGTTTGCACAATGATCTGGATATAGCTATGAAGGATGATAGTCCAAGATGAATGTTAGTGGTAGGTATTTGGATGAATGTGCACTAGTAGCTAATTAGTTGATCTGGAGTTGTAGGGTTCTTTGAAACTTCACTGACAGTTGGACACATGTAATAAAATAATTGAATAAGTAAAAAGTAAAAATATTTTTTAAAAAGGTAAAAAATAGTAAAACATAAAAGTAAAATAAAACAATTATAAACAATTAACTACAATTCGCCTTATTGGTATGGTTACCTGCTGTCATCCTCCTTAACTACAGATTGGCAGTCTGAGCTGATGTGAGCCCGCAGTCATGTGTGCGCATGCTCCTTGCGTGAGGCAGCGGTATGACCTTGGACCCACCCCCCTGTGTGGCCTTGGGGGTGAGAGACTCGGCAGGTCAGTGGCAATTAGCATTAATTGCCCTGCATCGCCGGAGTCCCCCAAAGGGGCCGCAGGAGGCGGCCTACACCCCCAAGGCTATAAGTAATAGGTTAGGAAAGGGGGTTGACAGCTCTCTTACCAATGGTAGTAGGCTGTATACCTGTGAAAGTAAGTACAAACAAGCATACACAGTGAGAACTGAGCATTATGACAAGAGTAATGCTGAACTACCCTTGACCCCTAACCTTCTCCCTCTCACTGGCTTTGTGATGTGGCCATCCAGTGACTACGTATTGGTTCCTTACTGTGAGAGGGTCTGGCCTACATCTCCGTTAACTACATTTAAAATAAACTAAAATACACTAAAATGCTAAAATGGCATCTTGCAATTAGTGCCTACAACTCTTAGAGGGCTTCATCATATGATGTAGACCTTGTATACTTTTGCACCATGTGCAGATTATAAGCTTGTTCAAGCCTTTGCTATTAAAGCAAATTAGTTGGCTTCTTATAGGAAGTAATTATGATAAAGCTAGAGAATCATATATAATGGGACTATAAAATATCTAACACATAGCTACCTACTACTACTATCCTGCCAATGGAATGATTTCATAGGGCAACTATATATATGGAGGAACTAGCTTCAGGTAAGGACTATAATCAGCTATTGCAATAGCTAGCTAAAGTCTATATGTTGCTAATAATACATTTTTTATAAAATATAAAACCTTTTCTTAACTTTATTAACAACTTAAAATAATTTTAGTCAAAGTTAGCTAATTAAAACCAATTAATAAACGGTTGTGTTACTGTAAGATGCAAAAGTTAGTAGCTTCATGGCTAAATATTTTGTTCTAATGCATGTAATGAACTGAAAAAATATTCCATTCAGTACCGAATACTCTTTCATTTAGCTGCAAACTTTATTTAATTATTGGATGGACAATTCTAGTATCCAAGAGGTCAAAAAAAAAAGAATGAAATTTAATAATTGAGAAGAAAACCCACATGTGGCTGGAAATCAAACCCAAGCGCTTAGGCTTAGTCACCTGTGCTTTAATCTTTGAACAACTCAAACCCATAATCAATTTTGATATATTATTCTATCTAACTAGTCATAAGTAATTTTCCTGTAATAAGAGTTTGTGGTTCCAATGCACTAATTATCATAGGCTACTCAAAACAATGCATGATGATTAGGGACCAAGTATTTTAATTTTCCTCATTCCAGCAATCCAGCAAGATTTTTTTTTTGTAATTCTAGGTTTATACAATAAAATGTTATTTTTATTGGGCTTAGAACAGTTTGGTGTGTCTGAACAAGTGAAAATTTACAGAAAATGCAAGAACAACATGGATGATAATGATTACGTAAGCATGATTTCATTGGCCAACAAAGATGAAGAAGACATTTCTGGTAATATAAATATTTTGTAAACCATAAACTATTTAAAAGTTATGTGGCTGAGTTAGCTAATTGAGTGTTTTATTAGTGAATACATCCATTTAAGATAAAAGAATCACAGTGTGTTAGATTTATTTCTTGTTTGCTTCGCAGTACAATGAAATTTCTTCTGATTGTTATTCTGGAAATATGTTTAAAAAAAATTACTATGTTTTTTATCCACAAATATTTCAGAAAAAGCCTCACAAGCTGTTAGACATTGTTGCAGCAGCTGAAGAAGTTGATCGTTCCAGTTCTCTTATGGATACAATACAAGCATTGATAGATCAGAAGGCAGAGTTGAACTATTCAAGCAAGGAAACTGGTGAGACATTTTTTCATAAAGCTGCTGTTCACTGGGACTCTAATATGATGGATATGGTTCATGAAAGATTTATACTTATACGTTCTTGTGAGCATATCCCCAATATTAGTGCCCAAGACAAGAATGGCTGGACTCCATTGCATCAAGCTGCACGAGTAAACAACATAGACATGGTTGAATGGCTGCTATCACATGAGGCAAGAATGGAGGAGAAGACTTTTACAGAACAGCAGACACCTCTCCACTACGCTGCGAGGTTTGAGTCCATAGAAGTTATGGAGATCCTTTTGAATAAAGGAGGTATGTGTGTTAACATTATAATATTGTATTAATTATCCTTCCAAACCAATATTGGCTCATAAACTCAGTTAAGTCATTTAAGTTTCGTCAGCTCTAGTACAATAAAAAATAAAAAAAACAAGCAAAGTAGTTAAATTCATATCTAGTAAATGGTAGTTAAAAGTATAACTAACTACTCACATGATTTATTGTGACATGAAAAACCAAGTAATGGGGTGCTCAATCGAAAATTGAGTAGCTAGCTGTATAATTATTATTATAGTTATGAATGAATATAGTACAATTTTCCTTTAATTGTGTGAAGTGCCTTTTTTCTTCAGGAGATTACTCCACTTTCTTCTTGTTCTATAACTGTGTGTTCTTAAAACTCCATATTGGTCTCATTGAAACCCTTTACCAGATTTGTGTGCCTTTGACAAGAGATCTATATTATGGTGAAAAATGTCGAGACATACTGGTAATTGATTATCGTATTCTATTTTATACCTAATCAATTCCAAGTTAATACAAGTAGAATTGAACCATAGCTATTGAAAAAATTTGAATTAATTTGGATGTGAACATTTTGAAAAATAGAAATTACATGCAAGAAATGAGTTAAATAAATGAAAATGATTCTCTGAATGTGAAAAATATTGAACTTGATATATGCCAAAAAAAAAAAAAAAAAAAAAAAAGAAGCAATAACTTGAAGGTCCAAAACAAAGATTAAGTTGAATAATGTCAAGTATATTTGAAATGATGAAAGAAATAATTAATTCAAAGAGATTAAAAGTGCCACTGAAGAAGAAAAAATTGATTTGGGAGGGGAAAAAGCAAACAAATAGCAGCTACACTAAACCTCTCTCCTTTGCAGAAGTGTAAGCCAACGTCTGTTAAAAATCATTTCAAACTTTTAGCATTTACACACAGACAGTTGCTACTTACGACGATACAAAGAAAGAAGCAAACAACAGAGCGAAGGGAACGCCTCTAGGTTAAAACAGATCAGCTCCGCTGTACTATATAACTCGACTGTAGCCTCCTTACACGCGTGAAGCGCAACAATTGCAACAGCAGTACAAGCCGGCCTGCAATTTTCAGCTCACGTGATTAAAACGTGCGGTAAAGGAGCGTAACCGGTAGCGCAATACAACGATCGTACGTACGGCTAAAATCGACTAGCTTTTTCTTGAAAACTAAGTCGAAACAAAAAATTCTAGCACATTAAAGGGACTTACTTTAATTTCTCTATCTCTACATCGTTTCAGAGCCCGGAAGGCCGTCATCTTCGAGATCCGGTGTTGAATGACGCACACACACACACACACACACACACACACACACACACACACACACACACACACACACACACACACACACACACACACACACACACACACACACAGACTGACAAAGTGACTATTGTAACCCTCTCGGCATGCAGGCTGAAGGTTAAAAATAACAAGGAAATACATAACACAATAGACTATAATGGAGAGAATGATCACTGCATGCAAGGGCAAGCTGACACAGTATGAATGTGTGTGTGCAGCAGGCATGAGTTTTGGTTTTCTGTAAGTACTTCTCTGCATTTAAGGCCTGGACATTATCTGGAGGGGAAGGCTGATCTGATGATTCCCCTCAATTGGCTGGTACCCAAAACATTGAATGGTATACAAAATACGTATAGAGGCTATCATGATACCCGTAGATTCGGGTTATTAAGCATCCCTGCTTATAACTCCAAATGGTAAGGAAATAAGTGCTTAACAGTGAGTGGTAACCTAAAAACTGGGGATGAGCTCCCATTAACAGTAGATGAAATGCATGGAGCACTTAATAAAAAGTGCTAAAATTGAGAAGAAAACAGGCGCTTAACAAAAAAACAAAGAAGGGGCACTGAACAACCCGCGTCTACGTTAGAGCTTAACCACATGATCCAAGACACTTTTGCTAGCCATTTTAATACCAATAAATTAAAAGTGGAGTACAGATGAGTTGTAACTTGCTAATTTGCTTGTGAAGTGGTTACACATACGCCTTCAGACAAATGCCATAGAAATGACTGAGAGATCTAAAAAGAGACAAATAATTAGCTTTGGATACAGACTTCTTCTAATGGAGTGAGATAGTGAAATGAAAAAAATATTTTGAGAGGCCGCAAATCAGTTGTAGTTTAGTCTCCTCAATTTCAAATGGCTCAAGCACTCTGGAGAATCAGGGCCTTTCCGCCAGCAATGTTTCAAAAACCTGTGGATTAACAAAGAACATTGACTAGATTTAGCTAAGAGGAATATTTGTGTCATCATATAAAAATGATTGTCTTGGACAATGCAAGCAACCACAACTGTGGCTTATGGCAATTCTGTCTGGTAAAAGTTAGGAGCCATTTTATTAACCCTCGGCACGCATGCGCGAGAGGGCTTGCCTGCCTGCCTGCCTGCCTGCCTGCCTGCCTGCCTGCCTGCCTGTCATGCTCTGATTTTGGAGATTACTGACAATTAGCCGTTGATTTATGTATGAACTTACTCAGAACTAGCTAAGACCTTTTGTTGTGCTACTTTTCTGAATTTCAGACAGATTTTTGAGAAAACGCAAAGTTTTCAGCTCTGCATAGATACTAGCTTTTGTGGGTAACGCCTCCTATTGTCATGTCGTAATCATGTGAGCTAATAATATAATTCTTGCGGTCCAAGCTATATTGATCCATGATACCTGATTAGAATAGCATAAAATATTCTTTGGTGGTCCGTTACAATATTGTAATAGCTAACTAGGTGAATAGCAGTGTTGAGGGTTCGCACCTTTGGTGCTTCATTTCAACTGTAACCTTCCTACATATTTTATGTAATAAAAAGAAATGGATCTTTATGAATAAGTTAGAATATTATACAAATTATTCAAATATAGTTTCATTTTTCATACAGGGCAATAAACTTCATTATTGAGTAGCCAAGTTAAGAAAATAATAGCAAAAAAAAATACAATCAAAACATTTAAAAAACATTAGTTAGCTTAATTTTGGGGGAAATAGAAGTTCAATTGTGGGATTGGCACCAATTTATTAAAGAAAAAAGTCACAAATTAAAACCTATCTCTCATGTGAGCGATGTTGTTTTTAATGGCGGCTTAAAATGAAAAAAAACTTTGGAATCATAGATGTACAGACATATTACCATCTTCTCCCTACCTCTTTTATGTAATCATTTTACATTAGCTGTGGCATCAGTTAAAGCAAATAAATATACTCAATTTCAGCTGATGCAGAAGCTAAGGATTACAGATCTCGAACACCTCTTCACCTTGCTATCAACATGCATAAAAATGTATCTGCAGACTACCTACTCTCCTTCTCTCCTCCTCCTGAAGTTAGGATCATGGATAAAGACGGGAACATGGCCATATCAGCTATGATTCATTCCATGCCTGAAGTCGTATGTTTAAAATGCTGCAGTAATTATTTGAATGGGTACAGTATGATGATATCAAAAAGTATTGGGTCATAAAGTATAATAATAAAAAAATATAACAAATTTGTAATGTAGTTTACTCATTACAGACATTTATAACAAGGTAAAGATTTTAATCAATAATAATGTTGATAAGTTCTTTTTATCCAGGCATTGAAAGCTCTTGATCGGCTCCATTATGTTGACACAGTTCACAAGATAGAGCACTACATTTTGGCTTATCTGGAGCAAGACAAGAGAAAGGAAAAGGCTATAAAGTCTCCTGTTAGTTACATACTATCTTTACTTGTGATAAGAAAACAATCATATACTTTACTTATCACATAAAATGCTATTTTTAGTTTGACACAGCTGTTTTGGAAATGAAGAGAAAAGTTTTGGTGCATCCTGTTATGCTAAACCTTACAGAGGTGAAATGGAGATTCGTCCGACCGTACTTCTACGTACACCTTACACTATATTTAATATTTCTTATCTTGTGGTCGGTAACACTCCTTCACCCTACAGTCCAAGAGCAACACATTTACAAAATGCCAAGAGATATTTGGAGAATGATATTGCAGGTAAATATCTGAGGATTCTAGCTGTCCATCACCAGCCAATAATGGGAATAAAGGTTTTAATGAAAACTCAAGTATTTGATTTGCAATTAAATTCTATTCCTTCAGGTTGTTCTTGTGTCACTCTTTATTCTGCTTGCAGTGGAAGAAGTAATCACTTTGGTAGTTAATTCTTTCAGGCATATTGTAAGTATAATGTACTACAACACTGTTGGTTTCTTCATCTTGTTTGTTTGTTTTTTGTTAAAACTAATACATATACAAAAATGAGTCAACGAGATTCAAACGTGATCCCTAATTCATCATTGTAATATAATCCAAATAAAGCATTCATCAAAGAATTGCCGTAATTTCAGTTGCTCTGTAGTGGTAATTGCAAGATGATTAATTGCACAATTTGATGTTGTTGTTGTTTAACTTGTGTATATTAATATTCTTATGAGTGAGTTTTAGGTGCATGCCTGAATACATTTTTTATAAACTGTATCTATTGTTGCTGATACTGAACACATATACCACTTACAAATATTTTACTGTTTTATTCATGCCAAATAGAAATACATAAAGAAGCAGGTGAAGAGGAAGCATGAAGATATTTGCACACTAGTATTGGAAGAAGAAGAAAAAGCCTTTCTGAAAGCAAGAATAAAAATTCTAGATTACATTCCTCCATATTTTAAGGATTTACCTCATATAATGACACACATCACAAATTTGATGACACTAATAGTGATTTTGATGCACATAGCGGACGTGGTAGCACACACATCAAAGTTGGCTGCTTGGGTAGCAAGGTGAGCTTTCATTTTAAGCCCAACATGAATTCATTATTTTTATCGATTTTAGAATAGCGTGCTGCACTACTATTCTTATTTGGGTTCATTTGATAAAATTTCTCAGAGCTATGCAATTTATTGGCCCGCTCATTGCAGCTATCACTGCCATAAGAAAAGACATACTTCGCTACTTTTTTTTGGCCTCGATCATCTTCATACCGTACATGATCTGCTTCTGGGTCATGTTTGGAGGACCTCAGTCTGCTTCTCTGCCTCCAGGTGATGCAAAAAAGGATCTTTCCACCATATATCATGTTGCTGTAATGACTTTCAGAATGTCCCTTGTGGATAGCTATCCTTACGAAGTAAGTAAAATGTGTAAACACATTCATAATAATCATAATTTAAAATGCTATTTACTAAATTGCAGAATTAGTTGCCTTTGTCATTACTTATTTCCATACCATTATTTCTTATTCAGCAATTGAGAGATTTAGATGAAGAGATGGCATTACTACTTGTGGCTCCTTTCCTTTTGGCATTGGCTGTCATTGGATTAAATCTCTTCATCGCTTTACTCTCCAATACATTTCAAAATGTTCAGGATCATGCCTCCGAATATTCTATTTTAGAGATGGTAAGGGTTTAATTTTATACACAATTTATTTAAATCACAAATCTATTCTCAACTTACGTAATAATACTATTTCTATTTTCTCTCTGGATATGTATTTTGCAGGATAGAGTGATAACATTATATGAAGAAAAGATCTTATACCATTGTACATACTCTCATTATTACAACTTCATCAGGAGAAATTGCAATCCTTTAGTGAAGACTTACAAAATCATGATTAATGATGTAACACTGCAGAAATCGAAGGTAGGGGAATATAATGCTAATTACTCCATAAAACAGAAATTTTTACAGGGTTTCAATGCAGCTACAGCACTGACACACAATGTTATTATTTTTACATGGCTTTAATCAATAACACTGATGCAATTGTACTTTCTTATTTGTTTTTGTTTTTGGTTTAATAGATGCCCAAAAATGGAAATGGTTCAGAAATGAATCTGGAAAATTTAGTAAATAGCCTTAATCAAGACATGATTCTTCTACGACAGGAACTGAGTAACATCAGAGAAAATGTTGGTATAGTGTGGAATGCTGGCCATGTCTCACCAGATGGACCACCGGATATATCTGTGGCATCCTCTTCTCTTCCGTTGAATCGCACAATGTCTACAACTTCAGGCCACCGAAGAGGACTCCCAACTCCAGCAGAAAAAGAGTGGCAAAGAAAGATTAATGCAGCTAAAGTAGAAATTTGAGACCTCATACTTGAGTCAGCCTTTATGCTGTTACACTTACCTTGTGGATTGTATATTACTTGATATGCTTTCAAAATTTCTTTCTATTACATTTTTTATTGATTGTATTTTATCTTCATCTTCACAAATGCATAACTTATTTTTAATTTTATTCCGGTGTCGTAGGATTTGGTGACCCCACCTTCCGGTGACCCACGGGTCACCAAGTCCTAGTATTTGATGACCCCTGGTCACCGTGTACTAGTATTAGGTGACCTCTGGGGCCACCAAGTCCTAGGTTTTAGTGACCCTCTCTAGGATTAGGTGACCCAGTCTTCTCCACTCATTTTATTGTGAAATTCGCAGTGGCTAGCAAGCTATTAAGTCTTGGATTGGCAAGTTAGCTGCTACTTGATTCCTAGCAAGTTTATTAACTTGGATTGGCAAGCTTGATGTTCATATGTTTTAGCAGGAGTTTACTATTTACTCCTTGGATTGGGAAGTTGGTATATATGCAATTATCACAGAGATAGTTTTTATACTGTATGTTTTAGCAGAACTCTTATGCATAAGTATCACAGAATGGATTTTATTATACCATCAAGTATCATAAGTGAAATTATCTACAATGTCCACTCTCTACGCAATATTTGCAGAGCCACTTTGCCGTAGTCTTTGCATTCACACATCGAATGTGATACCACTCTTCGCATTCTTCACATTCAACCATATCACCATAAGTTTCTGGCATCTTACAGTGACAATATACTTCAAGCTGAAAGTATGGAAAGTATGTGGTGATACGACGTCCCTTAGTGGATAACGTAGGAAAAGGAAGCATTTTTTTCCTCCAAAAACAACTATTTAAGTGAGACCGCATCTTCTCTTGATCAAAATCAATGTCTTCAATGTTATCACCACGGAGAAGATGTACAGCAAAAGCAATGGCAAATATACCGCAATCACTTCCACCTGACTGCTGCTGTACCCTTGGAATCCGCAGTGATAATAATGTTTCACATCCAGTATCTTCTTGACTATCCAAATACTTTCGGTATATTTGAGCCAGTTGATGAGTAAATGAAGGAGTTAATTTATGTGAATATTTACTGTCCACTATCGCCACTTCTCCACCAATAATAGTGGATAATACCCAGTGGTCACCATTGATATGATGGAACTGAAGTGACTCACAGTCACTATCAACTGGAGTGAACCCATTTATTTGGGAAAATAAAGTGCTTTGAAAACCCTGAATGTTGGGATAATCTCTTTGAAGGAGCTCTTGAGCCAAGTGAACGTGTTCATCAGTTAACCAACCTCCAGATTTCAGAGTTTCCCTCATATGTGCTGTATACCTTCGAATCTAGAATGAATTAAAATATGTAATATATTTTAGAAACTCACAATTGCCAATTGTAAACAACAGACTTGAGAAAGATTTCCTATACCTGAGTATAAACTCAAACTGTATTCATAACTAATAAAAAAATGTGCTTCTAGTCATTATATACAGTACATAAAGAGATAGGGTAAGCACTGGAGTCATGTGCAAATATTTGGAAAAGTGCTTAAGCATGAGCATTGTAAGTGCTTAAGCATGAGCATTGTAAGTGCTTTTTTAATCCAATTCTTCAAAACACCTTCGCACACTTGAAAAAGAAATGTAAATGTTTACAAAGACAAGTGGTTGCCCAATATCTGTTATAATTTGCTCAATAATTATGACAATGTATTAATATAGGTGAGGTTATTACCTTAATATCTTTAGTAGGTTTCGTTAAAAGTGATCTTGGTACTCTCGATTCTGTTACACATAGTGCTTTCGATTCTTCAACAATATTACTACCATACTCATCATCAACTATTTCTTGCAGATCTACATCAAGCTGGATATCCTGAACGCTATCGTCCTGGTTTTCCATGGAGACTTCTTCAAGATGAAAGTTCTCTTCTTGTTTTGCAAAATCCTCCGAGCAAGCTGCTTGATAATCATCTTCATGACATACTCTTTTACCAGATTGAGTTGAAGCATCTTTGTAAAACTTTAGCCGATCAACATTAATATGGTTTGCCATTATAGATTGAGTTTTTTGGTTTCGTAACTGCGCAAGTTTATCCTTCAAATCAACAATCTCATATGGACCCAACCATTTAGGAACCATTTTATCTCCTTTCCTGCTGTCACGCCTTGAATTACGTAACAGTACACTTGATCCAATTTCATATTCCTAAATAATAAAATTGGTAAATATACTTAGCAATTGCAAAAGGAAAAGAAAACGTACCCTCTCCAATTTTCTCTTCTCATTATAATCTTTCTTGTATCTCTCTTGAGCTGAAAGAACATTGTTTTTTGCTTTTCTAAACATTACTTCTTTAACCTTCAACATAGCATTCATTTTTCCTTCTATACCCTCAAACTCATCTTCTTCCAAACCTTCAACAACTGGATCCACTACTTGCGATCCAATTTCCAATTCCATTGGCAGTGTTGCTTTTCTAATATAATGCAAAAGGATATTATTGCATAGGACTAGATTAAACATATCTTATACCGTTTGAACATCATTTCAAAGGGAGTATAGCCAGTTGACTTGTGCTTTGATGTGCGAATGGAGAACAAAACTGGATCCAGGAAAGTATCCCAGTTATCTTGGTGCTCATTTACAACCTTTAGCAAACAACTTTGGATTGTGTGATTAAACTTTTCCACCAGGCCATTGGCTTGAGGGTGATACGGAGAAGTCATGCGATGATCTGTTCCCAGCAAAGCTTGCAATTCAGCATTAACATTATTAATAAACTCTCGACCCTGATCTGTTATTATTCTTTTTGGACTGCCAAATCTATACAAAAAATATGGCAATTATTGTTTTTATTTATATTTTGTGCCATACAAAAAAATACCTGCAAGTAGTTTTATAAATAAAATGTGCTACTCCTTGAGCACATTTATCTTGTAGTGCTTGAGCTTCTGGCCACTTGCTGAAATAATCGACCATTGTTATAATGTACTTACTGCCATTTGTAGTCAAGGGTAATGGTCCAATTAGATCAATGCCAACCTATACAATTAAAACATAACACAGCATTGACATTACAGAGTTTACTTTGGCTCTTGTAACACCTAGTCTCTTAGCATGCAGCATCAAATCCTAGGCTTTGGAGACCCCCATCCTTCAACTATCAAATTTATACGGAAATTCCAACCTTTTAATTTATACGGAGGTTCATACAAGCCATATTTATATTTCAGTTATAGCTATTAAGAACAAAACTTGATCTGCTAAAGGTATTTGGTGATCCCCGGTAACCATTTACTAAAATTTGGTGACCCCTAGGGTCACCAGGTCCTAGGCTTTGGTGACCCACTCTAGGATTTGCTGGCGTTATACTTGCAGGGAAGGGGTTCCTAGCAGTATTAGTTTGATAAAAATTCTAATGCATGATATAAATATTTACCAAGTAAAATTCGAGCTAGAGTCACCAAATCCCTGACGGGTCACTGAATCTAAAGGACTGAGTGACCAAGTACTAATATCATCAAATCAATAGTCACATTGGGGTGTGAGGAATGAAATAATGTTTTTGCATATCAAATTACACAAATATACATGACAACTATACCTGGTACCAGATTTCAGGTTCCACAGGTATAGGATGAAGTGGAGCCGAAGGTTTAGAAAATTTGTCATTCACCCTCTGACAGACATCACAGGTTTCTACAAAACTTTTTATATCACCCGTCATGTTTGGTTTCCAATAAAACCTTGAGCAAACTTTTTCTAATGTCTTGTCACGGCCCAAATGCCCACCTATTTAAAAAATGAATAGTGATTTTAAAACATTAAAGAAATTTAAACTTGCCTATACTGGATGAATGGCAAGCTTTAAGCACTCTGATTTTTTCTTCCATAGTGCGAACTACAATCCTCCATATAGGATCACTACTGGTGGATGACTGTCTTGAGCTACTCTTGAAATATAATAACCCATCTTCACATTTGTAGTTATCCTTTGCCTATCAATAATATAGTTATGATTATGCGAACTAGATGCAAATGATGACCAAAAATTGGTAATCATTGACAACACCTAGCTGCAATCGACTCTTGACAGCCAAAACAATGACTTCTCAAAAATGTAATACCAATGCCCATGCAATCTCAACATATTGTATTTTATATTTTGTGAGCTGTCCATTTTACATTAAGAAATTAGAGTGCCCTTTTGTTTCCTACATTACAGTAGCCTACCACAGATCTTGAATATTTATTAATAATGCAATGATTCATTCCACATTACAATTGCGCATATATATATAGCTGGAACCAGACCCTACACACCTTAGGTCTGTAACGCCAGTCTATATTAGGCCATTCAATTTTTATTTTATGCAAACAAGACAGATAAATATATTTAAAATTCAAACCTGCATTACACAATTTTTCTGTATAGCTGAATCTGTAACTTTTTCTACCCTACAGCTATCAATAAAGAAGTCATTACATAACATCTTTATAAACTATTTACATTACATAACACCTTCATAAACTATCTCTCATGTCAATTCACATATACCTAGCTAACTACAAACTAGTACCTTTCATCGCAAATTTCTTTTTTGATTTCTGGTTGCATCTGTGGGGTAAGCGCTAGTGGTCAAAAACATATAAATGCTCGAGAACTCTTCCTCCATTTTGGTCCACGTGGAGTCACGAGATTCTAGCGAGGTCACTAATTCCTAGTACTGAATGACCCACAGGTCCCCAAATACTAGTATTTAGTGACCCCGGGTCACGTACTCCAAGGGGGTCACCAAATCCTCCGACACCGGTATGTTTTAGTTAAACAAGTTAATTTATCATTATTGTCAGTGGTAATGAACAGAGCATTTAAAATAATCGACGCTATTTTCAATACTTATAGCTATTTACCTTATTGGGGAAAATCCATTGTAGTGAAGTCAACTTTAAATCTCAATCAATTTGGAGTGCTGCTGAACTAGATTGGTTGACACTATCTTAATTGTCACCGACTACTCAATAGCTACATTCATTGTGGTCGAAGTTTAGAGGGCACTGTAGCTGATAGTGATTAATTGGAAAAGACGAGGGTTTACCCTTTTAACCGCGTATAAATACGTTTCTTCTGCTCGGAAATTTATTCTCTTTAGTTCACTTCTTTGCGCCAGCCATTTCGACTACTTTTTGGAATGGAACAATCGCTGGAACGAGACCAAGATACTCTTGAGAATGGACCGGTTATGTAGACAAAATGGAACACTTTTTTCGTGTGAACGGAGTAGACAAAGAAGACGTAAAGCTCTATTCGTTTTTAGCGCTTATCGGCCCATTCTTATACATGAAGTTAAAATCCGTTCTTTCTCCCACAAGCAGCCCCGAGGACAAGTCTTATGAAGACTTGGTAGATCAATTAGTGCTCCATTCTTTCTCTCCACCGCCTCAAACCATGCAGAGATTCTTATTTTACACCAGAAACAGGAGTCCAGATGAAACTTTGGGGTCATATATTCTTCAGCTAAAACTATTGTGCTCCTTTTGCGATTATCCTGTCCCTCATGGTCTTACTGTAGTAACAACAGCACTTGTGAATGCTATGATCGAAATTATGTAGTCTTGTGCAGTGAGGATATGAAAAAAGGAGGCATACTGCAGTGTCATTGCTTAACATGGAATGAAAATATAAATGAAACAGAAGAAGGAAATTGTCTTTATAACCGCAACAATTATGACAGGAATGACTTCAGTTTAAATGGAGCCTACACTACCTTACCAAGAAATTTGACAGATTTGAATGCCCAAATGTGTGGTAGACTGAATCGTACTGGAACATTGTGCAGTGAATGTATTGATGGGATGTATATGAGAGCCTATTCTTACGATATGTCTTGTACTACATGTTCTGGAGGTTGGGTTAATATACTGAAATATATCCTAGTCGCTTTTGTACCACTGACGGTGTTTTATTTGATTATCTTACTTTGTAGAATTAACATTCCATCTTCTAAGCTTCAGGGCTTTGTGTTAGCCTGTCAGATGACTATATTTCCTATGTTACTCAGGGTATTTGTTACAGCATATTATGTTATGGGGAAAAAAACCAATAACATATACCATATTTCAAACGTTTGGAATTATTTTTGGCATTTGGAGCGTAGACTTTTTTCGCATACTAGATCTTGACATATGCTTTCGAATAGCTCCTTTAACTGTGATCTCATTAAACCTTATTGTTGCTTTATATCCTTTTATTCTTATATTAGTTACGTTGTTGATAATTCTGCTGCATCATTATCATCATAATTTTAAAGCAGTTAGTCTCATGTGTAAAGTACCCATTTTTGGCCAACAAGTGCAGAAGACATAATAACTCAAAGGATATCAAAATTTCCACAATAGATGCTTTCGTCACATTCATGCTCCTCTCATATGTTAAAATTTTCAATGTTTGTTTGGACGTCCTGGTTCCAGTGACCATCCACAGGGTAAAGAACAAAACCGCAGTGCTATATTTATGGATACCTCAATTTCCTATTTTGGCTACAGCCACTTATTTTACACAATTCCTTCACTCTTGATAGGCTTTGTGTTTATTGTAGGTCCAGTAGCAACACTGTTGCTATATTCTTATACATTCTTTCAAAAGGGTCTTAACTTGCTTCCACATCGATGGCAAATTTTTATTCGTTTAATAGTGGACTCTTTGCAAGGTCGTTATAAAGATGGTACTGAGCCAGGTACAAGAGACTGTCGAAGGTTTTCTATCTTTCTTCGCTTTGTATTCTATATAATGATCTCCTTTACCTTTACCACTGCTATGCTGCCTTATATAAGTCAAATATTTATTCTGGGTACAATTTTAACTATATTATGCAATCCATTTAAACGCCATTTCAAGCAAATGACTAATGATTTTGCCTTTTATTTGCTACTATTACCTAGCACGTTTATGCTACTAATTGGAACGGATTACTCCTTTATACCAGTCACAGCACCTGTTGAGTTCAACTTTATAGTATTTTTGTCATAGTATTTTTAGGAATTTTGTATTCCTTTGTTCTTGGCATACTTTGGATTATAAATTACATAAAATGGTAACTTTATTATAATTTTGTTATGTATACATAAATATATATATAATATATACATTAAAACTATGTTATATACTTATTACTCATGTCACTTTCTTTTCCATGCAGTTGTAATGTTATCATAAATAACCAATGACTTCAAAATATTATAGTATACAATTGTTAGCGGTATCAAAATAGCTCCAGCAATGAAAATAAAATATGTAAAAAAGAGATGAACAATAACTGGCCAGGGACACTCACCGGTATATATTGGCGTGCCAATCCAAACCAACTCTGGAAAGCGTGGAAGTCAAATGACTTGGTAATAGCTACTCTAGGACTAAGCTATCTCTATACTTGACAATGCAAAGTTGTTATTCAATACAGAACAATTAACAGAGCCTGGCACAGACAGAACAATTAATAGGGCCTGGCACAGACAGAACAAATTATTGACATGACAGCATGTGGACTAATATAAATCATGTGATGCACATAAGAAACCTACAGGAATGACAAATTGACAGTTCAGTGAGTTCTGTTCAAGGGAGAGGCCTGGACTCCTGACCAATATATCAACCCGTGACTCTAATTCCAGTACTCCGCCCACTTCCAAGTGTTAACAAAATTCTGCAGGCAGTCTGGAATTATTTTTTGCTCTTGTGATTACGACGTGACGATAGGGGGCATTACCCACAAAAGATGCGTTTTCTAAAATACCGCCAGAAAAATTAAAAAATTAGAACAATATAAGGTTGTAAATCTGATAAACTCCATAGCTAAATCAGCTGCTCATTGTCGGCAATCTCCTAAATCAGAGTGTGGTAGACAATCAGACAGATAGACAGACAGACGGATAGACAGACAGACGAATAGACAGACTAACAGACAGGACAGGACAACTCCTATACAGAACTGCTAGAGACGGAATAAAAAATGAATATTCTGATTTCTAAAGAACAAGCTGTCACAGATGTTGCATTCGGAATAGAGTTAAGAAAAAAATTGACTAGCTATACAAGATGTTTTGTTTACTATTATAATGTCTTTTACGTTTGTTTACTGCTTTTTTTCGAAATCAATATTAATTAACGCAATGAAAGGATAATTTAATCAAATATAGTTACATTAAAAGAAAACATAACTTATTGAATTATCATAGTAATCATAACTACATTTTTCCGTTTGTAAACTTTTTATGCAATTTAAATGCATTATAATTAAAATCCTTCTTCTTAAATACATGTGTATGTACCTTCAATGTATAGGGATACAATTAATCGATAAATTGTATAAAAAATAGCGAAAAAGCCTAGGAAACAAGTATCAATACACGTATAGCTATAATACATAACTTATTACATGAGTCACAGTGTCATATGGTGAAATATTTCGCGAGCAAGCTAATTTAGTTCATGAGCCAGGGGCAAGTGAAAATAAAGTCTGAAAATGACATATCTAGCCATATCACTCTGCCAGAGTGTAGTAAGCAGTTTATTCCACACTGCTACACCAGAGGAAAGTCGCTGTAAAAACCAGGAGAAGTGGCAAGTTTGGCCAGTTGCTATAACTACAAGGGTAATGAGCTTGGCAGTACAGTGTGAAATAACAACCTGAAATATCATGAGTTATTCCATGGGTCGAGTATCTAGTGATATCATTGTGAAGATATCTATATATAATTATACTATTATAATGGGCAGAAAATAGCCCAAAAAAATGGCTATGGAACTGAATGAATTGTATATTAAATTAGCATTATTGTTCAGTATGTTTCTGTGCATGACATTCTGATACTGTACCTGACGTTTTATATTCAAAATAATATTTTGTCTGCAGACTATCAAAAATAGCTCCACAATTATTGTTATGACTCAATTTTGTCAACAAGTGACACAATGCTATTGCTTTAGTGGTTGGGTTAACTATTTCCTTTGTTGTGTTTTATTAAGGAAGCCTGAGATATTTCCTACTACATGTATTCATCAGTCAAGATTGAGAAAGGCAGAAGGTTCAGTGCACATCATGTGGAGTAAACACATTCATGGCAATCAGAACACACTGTTATCTCTTCCACTCAATTTCTTGCACTGCATAAACATCATAGCCTGATACATCAATTCAATCAAATTGATATGCTTTTACATAAACAATTTGTGACATTCCTTTACATAAGAACTAATTCACAAATAACTTCAAGTTGCTTGTCTTGTTTATTGACTAGGATACAGTTTGGACTTTCTGCTCAAAACAGCAGTAGTAATTAGCTTTGAGAAACGGAGGGTTTTTTGGGGGGATGAATACACACCGAGCCCCAAACTTGAGTTGCTGTCATTATCTTTGGAAACTTAGCATGTCCTTATATTTGTATTACTAGTGAGCTATATCGAATGATATGTCAAGTTCAAATTTTGAAAATAAAGCCCTGTAATATGCTGATAGTGAAAATAATATATATTATAACTAAACAATATTATGATACTCTTGTTTTTCCCGTCCTTGCCATCAACCCCTTTAATTTAAGTCAGTGTCTAAATAGAGCTAAACTTCATCTGAGAAATATACATAAAACTTTGTTTACAATTAAATTTGTTAAATTGCCACAAGCATTCAAATTGAAATTACTAATTTGTCTCAATGGCAATAATGAAGCAGTGATTTAGCAAATTAATGAGGAGAGCATTATATTTAATATTGGTTAGCAGCACAAAATACAAACTTGTACCTCACTATAGTAGGATCTACTTTACTGAAAAATGACATGAATTATTAAATATGAAAAATTAAATCAACATTTTTTGTGAGCAATTATCCACTTGACAGCATAAGCCAACATATAAATGCCTCCAGGGAGAGGAGCAAGAGCCATAATGATACCAAAGTGAAAATCATTTGAAGCAATTGATATGAATGAGTAATCCATACCGACAATTATCATATATAAATTTGCCAAAAACAGCAAAGATATGCTGAAATCACAGGTCATCTGTTTGAATATGTCCTTGTAAGGATCTGCTATTATGGTTACAATTACCAGTAGAACAAATACTTGAGCAATGTAAGGCAACGAAGCAGTATTGACACTAATAGCACATATTGCAGAGAACACAAAGCGAATAGCAAATGGAATGGCGGAGAACCACCTACAGTCTCTTGTACCAGGCTCTGTACCGTTCTTGTAGCAACCTTGTACAGAGTCTACAATGACATGAAACAGTATTTGCCATCGATAAGGAAGGATGCTGAGGCACCGTTGGAAGCAAGAATAGGGATAAAGGAGCAGTATTATAACTGGACATATAATGAATACAAGACCTATCATAATTGAAGGAATGGCATACCACAAATGATGTGGGCTGAAGTAGTTTAAAGAGGCATTCATATATAGACCATATCTATTCTTGTGATATTTACTGTAGATCATTACTGGAACAAGAATATCCAAGCAGACATTATAAATTTTAACATAAGAGAGGAGCATGAATGTTACAAACGCATCTATAGTAGAAGTTTTAAGGTCCCAGCTTTTTTTGCAACACTTTGTGATTAAATTATAAGGTCTTTTGCATAATGCTCGAACTAGTGTGAAATTATAATTGTGCAGGAGCATCGCCAAATGTGTCAATAAAATTAGACCAAAGGGATACAAAGCCACAAGGAAGTCAAGAGACAGCACCAGTAAAGGGGATGTTTTAAAACAAATGTCAAGATCTAGCAGACGAAAGAAGTCTAAGTTCCATATGCCGAACACAGTACCAAACACTTGAAGAACTCTATACATAAACTTCGATTTCTGCAACTTTAAGTCTATCACAAAAACTCTAATTAACATTGGCGAAGTAGCCATTTGACTGACTAGTACAATACCTTGAAGCTTAGACGAGGGGATGTTAATGCTGAATAAAAGAACAACTAAATAAAGAATTGTCAACGGCACAAAAGCGACTAGGATATATTTCAGTATATTAATCCAACCTCCAGAACATGTAGTACAAGACATATCGTAAGAATACGCTCTCATATACATCCCATCAACACATTCACTACACAATGTTCCAGTACGATTCAGTCCACCACACATTTGAGCATTCAAATCTGTTAAATTTCTAGGTAACGTGGTGTAGACACCATTTAAACTGAAGTAGTTTCTGTTGTAAATATTGCAGTTATAAAGACAGTTCCCTTCTTCTGTCTCATTTCTGTCCTCATTCCAAGTCAAGCAATAGCACTCTAGTACACCTCCTTTATCTCCATTCTCACTGCATAAAACCACATAATTGCGTTCATAGCATTTACAAGTACTGTTTTCATTACAGTAGGACCACGAGGGACAGGAGAGTTCATTCCAACAGTCACGTTCTGAATAGCCTTCCATATATTTCTCATCTGATAGTTCTGCTAGTGGAAATATAGCCATAACAAGGATACAAATTCCTATCAAACCCATCATTATATTCTTTCAAGCTACTTGTACTGCCCTTAGCTCATGAGATGCCTTTAATTCATACGTTCTATCTGTTTTCCTTTCTATTTCCAAATATGATATTTCCTGTCAAGATTCTAAGGACAAAGTGTTGCAGTTATCAGGAAGTCGATCAGTCTTTGTATTTCAGTTTTCAAATCTGAAATTCTTCTAATGTCCATCTGTTTAGCCTGTCTTCTATATATCTACAGATGACATAAGTAAAAGAGTCCAAATATTGTTACGCTAGTGAATCAAGCATATAAAAACCATTAGAACTCTTAGTGATTTCTTTAAAAAAAAGTTGCCTCCTTTTAATCCACTCAATGCTATTCGTGGTCAATAGTTGCTGTTGTTTCTTTCTCAGCCAATTTGTAATTTACAAGTAGCACTTGTGTATTCTATGGTAAAGAAGGTAAGCTAATTCTAATTTCATATATTTTCTCTTCAGTTATAGAGAGAATGTAACTGCTCAATTATGTATTCTTTATAGCACTTCCTCTCTCTAGTTCGACCTTGAAAGTAGTCTTTGTGGTTGCTCTGTATATGGTTTGGGATAAAAATCTGCAAAAACATATTTTACTGTTTAGAACAATAATTCAGTTTCAGATTATCACTTTCCTAGCAAAGTTGATATATTATCGTAGAGGCTCATTGCTATGAATTGTAACTTGAATCGGTAGATTAGCTTAACGTAGCACTGTTTAATCATTGAAAGAGAACTTTTTCAGTCTGGGGACCTTCTTCAGCTAAAATGAGAAGTTTGCACAATGATCTGGATATAACTATGAAGGATGATAGTCCAAGATGAATGTTAGTGGTAGGTAATTGGATGAATGTGCACTAGTAGCTAATTAGTTGATCTGGAGTTGTAGGGTTCTTTGAAACTTCACTGACAATTGGACACATGTAATAAAATAATTGAATAAGTAAAAAGTAAAAATATTTTTAAAAAAAGTAAAAAAATAGTAAAACATAAAAGTAAAATAAAACAATTATAAACAATTAACTACAATTCGCCTTATTGGTATGGTTACCTGCTGTCATCCTCCTTAACTACAGATTGGCAGTCTGAGCTGATGTGAGCCCGCAGTCATGTGTGCACATGCTCCTTGCGTGAGGCAGCGGTATGACCTTGGACCTACCCCCCTGTGTGGCCTTGGGGGTGAGAGACTCGGCAGGTCAGTGGCAATTAGCATTAATTGCCCTGCATCGCCGGAGTCCCCCCCAGCTCAAATCACATCCAAAGAAATGGATGGAGTATTTCTAGCTATCCTTAATTAGGTGGTTTGAAATGGGGAGGTGGTGGGACTGAGAACAGTGGCTATCAGTAGCTGCTAGCTATCAGGACTAATATACTTGTGCCCGGGTGCCATTGCTCCATGTGTGCCTGCTTAGCGCATGGTCGCCGTACTCGCAGGTCCTCTGCCGACCTTTACCTGGGCGCTTGTGATGCGTGGGCTACATCTCCGTTAACTACGTTTAACTACGTTAAACTACATTTAAAATAAACTAAAATACACTAAAATGCTAAAATGGCATCTTGCAATTAGTGCCTACAACTCTTAGAGGGCTTCATCATATGATGTAGACCTTGTATACTTTTGCACCATGTGCAGATTATAAGCTTGTTCAAGCCTTTGCAATTAAAGCAAATTAGTTGGCTTCTTATAGGAAGTAATTATGATAAAGCTAGAGAATCATACTCAGGATAATATAATGGGACTATAAAATATCTAACACGTAGCTACCTACTACTACTATCCTGCCAATGGAATGATTTCATAGGGCAACTATATATATGGAGGAACTCTTCAGGTAAGGACTATAATCAGCTATTGCAATAGCTAGCTAAAGTCTATATGTTGCTAATACACTTTTTATAAAATATAAAACCTTTTCTTGACTTTATTAACAACTTAAAATAATTTTAGTCAAAGTTTTGTTTAGCTAATTAAAACCAATTAATAAACGATTGTGTTACTGTAAGATGCATAAGTTAGTAGCTTCATGGCTAAATATTTTGTTCTAATGCATGTAATCTGAAAAAATATTCCGTTCAGTACCGAATACTCTTTCATTTAGCTGCAAACTTTTTTTAATTATTAGATGGACAATTCTAGTATCCAAGAGGTCAAAAAAAAAAAGAATTTGAGAAGAAAACCCACATGTGGCTGGAAATCAAACCCAAGCGCTTAGGCTTAGTCACCTGTGCTTTAATCTTTGAACAACTCAAACCCATAATCAATTTTGATATATTATTCTATCTAACTAGTCATAAGTAATTTTCCTGTAATAGAAGACTTTGTGGTTCCAGTGCACTAATTATCATAGGCTACTCAAAACAATGCATGATGATTAGGGACCAAGTATTTTAATTTTCCTCATTCCAGCAATCCAGCAAGTTTTTTTTTTGTAATTCTAGGTTTATACAATAAAATGTTATTTTTATTGGGCTTAGAACAGTTTGGTGTGTCTGAACAAGTGAAAATTTACAGAAAATGCAAGAACAAAATGGATGATAATGAATACGTAAGCATGATTTCATTGGCCAACAAAGATGAAGAAGACATTTCTGGTAATGTAAATATTTTGTAAAACCATAAACTATTTAAAAGTTATGTGGCTGAGTTAGCTAATTGAGTGTTTTATTAGTGAATACATCCATTTAAGATTAAAGAAACACAGTGTGTTAGATTTATTTCTTGTTTGCTTCGCAGTACAATGAAATTTCTTGTGATTGTTATTCTGGAGATACATATGTTTAAAAAAAATTACTATGTTTTTTATCCACAAATATTTCAGAAAAAGCCTCACAAGCTGTTAGACATTGTTGCAGCAGCTGAAGAAGTTGATTGTGCCAGTTCTCTTATGGATACAATACAAGCATTGATAGATCAGAAGGCAGAGTTAAACTATTCAAGCAAAGAAACTGGTGAGACATTTTTTCATAAAGCTGCTGTTCACTGGGACTCTAATATGATGGATATGGTTCATGAAAGATTTATACTTATATGTTCTTGTGAGCATATCCCCAATATTAGTGCCCAAGACAAGAATGGTAGGACTCCATTGCATGAAGCTGCACGAGTAAACATCATAGACATGGTTGAATGGCTACTATCACATGAGGCAAGAATGGAGTAGAAGACTTTTACAGAACAGCAGACACCTCTCCACTACGCTGCAATGTTTGAGTCCATAGAAGTTATGGAGATCCTTTTGAATAAAAAAGGTATGTGTGTTAACATTATAATATTATTAGGAATTATCCAAAAACAATAACAAACACACACATTTCAGTTCAATGTTCTTCTTTCTTTCCCTTCCTCTCTAGATTCCCCCTTTTTTATGCCTTTTCTGGGATATAACTAAAGATAACTTTAGTAAAATTGCTGCTAATTGAGAAATGTATTTAAATTTATATCGTAAGAATTATGGGTATCTACTTGTGACCAAGGATGCAGGCAGGTTGCTTAAAGGGTGTTCAGCATGCTTTGCCAATTTAGTGTGAATAAACATATCCATCTCTTATTGCAAGGACACTATGTAAACAAAAACATTGCCAATGTCAACTTACTTACTAGCAATAATTTTAGACTGAAAATTGTGGTATTTAAGAAAGATGATTAAGTAGTGAAACAACATTTTCAAGAGGATCCAAGAATGAAATTGCCTGTAGTCTTGATTATTGTCTCCACGTTTCAATTTGTAGAAAGTTCCAACGTGAGCTGTAATGGCTATCCATTTTGATTGTAAAATCAATGAAAATTGTATTGTAACCGGTTGAGAAAAATTTCAAAGAAGCAATAAATCACTTATCACACTCGTCGTACAATATGGGAATGATATTTTACTCTCACGGCACATTTTCACTCGCCTTTGGCTCGTGAAAATATTTTGCGTGCTCGTAAAATATTTTCCCATATTGTACTCTGACTCGTGCTATAAGTATTATATACATTAAAACTATGTTATATACTAATTACTCATGTCACTTTCTTTTCCATGCAGTTGTAATGTTATCATAAATAACCAATGACTTCAAAATATTATAGTATACAATTGGTAGCAGTATCAATATAGCTCCAGCAATGAAAATAATATATGGACAAAAGAGATGAACAATAACTGGCCAGGGACACTCACCGGTATATATTGGCATGCCAATCCAAACCAACTCTGGAAATCGTGGAAGTCAAATGACTTGGTAATAGCTACTCTAGGACTAAGCTATCTCTATACTTGACAATGCAAAGTTGTTATTCAATACAGAACAATTAATAGGGCCTGGCACAGACAGAACAAATTATTGACATGACAGCATGTGGACTAATATAAATCATGTGATGCACATAAGAAACCTACAGGAATGACAAATTGACAATTCAGTGAGTTCTGTTCAAGGGAGAGGCCTGGACGCCTGACCAACATTATCAACCGGTGACTCCAATTCCAGTACTCCGCCCACTTCCCAGAGTTAACAAAATTCTGCAGGCAGTCAGGAATTATTTTTGCTCTTGTGATTATGACGTGACGATATGTACCTTCAATGTATAGGGATCCATTTAATCGATAAATTGTATAAAAAATAGTGAAAATGCCTAGGAAACTAGTATCAATACAAGTATAGCTATATACATAACTTGATATGGTGAAATATTTCGCGAGCAAGCTAATTTAGTTCATGAGCCAGGGGCGAGTGAAAATAAAGTCTGAAAATGACATATCTAGCCATATCACTCTGCCAGAGTGTAGTAAGCAGTTTATTCCACACTGCTATACCAGAGGAAAGTCGTTGTAAAAACCAGGAGAAGTGGCAAGTTTGGCCAGTTGCTATAACTACAAGGGTAATGAGCTTGGCAGTACAGTGTGAAATAACAACCTGAAATATCATGAGTTATTTCATGGGTCGTGAACCTAGTGATATCATTGTGAAGATATCTATATATAATTAGACTATTATAATGGGCAGAGAATAGCCCAATAAAATGGCTATGGAACTGAATGAATTGTATATTAAATTAGCATCATTGTTCAGTATGTTTCTGTGCATGACATTCTGATACTGTACCTGACGTTTTATATTCAAAATAATATTTTGTCTGCAGACTATAAAAAATAGCTCCACAATTATCGTTATGACACAATTTTGTCAACAAGTGACACAATGCTATAGCTTCCTTTGTTGTGTTTTATTAAGGAAGCCTGAGATATTTCCTACTACATGTATTCATCAGTCAAGATTGAGAAAGACAGAAGGTTCAGTGCACATCATGTGGAGTAAACACATTCATGGCAATCAGAACACACTGTTATCTGTTCCACTCTTGCACTGTATATAAACATCATAGCCTGATATATCAATTCAATCAAATTGATATGCGTTTACATAAACAATTTGTGACATTCCTTTACATAAGAACTAATTCACAAATAACTTCAAGTTGCTTGTCTTGTTTATTGACTAGGATACAGTTTGGACTTTCTGCTCAAAACAGCAGTAGTAATTAGCTTTGAGAAACAGATGAGGGTTTTTTGGGAGGATGAATACACACCGAGCCCCAAACTTGAGTTGCTGTTATTGTCTTTGGAAACTTAGCATGTACTTATATTTGTAATACTAATGAGCTATATCAAATGATATATCAAGTTCAAATTTTGAAAATAAAGCCCTGTAATATGCTGATAGTGAAAATAATATATATTATTACTAAACAATTATTATGATACTCTTGTTTTTCCCGTCCTTGCCAGCAACCCCTTTAATTTAAGTCAGTGTCTAAATAGAGCTAAACTTCATCTGAGAAATATACATAAAACTTTGTTTACAATTAAATTTGTTAAATTGCCACAAGCATTCAAATTGAATAATGAAGCAGTGATTTATCAAATTAATGAGGAAAGCATTATATTTAATATTAGTTAGCAGCACAAAATAAAAACTTGTACCTCACAATAGTAGGATCTACTTTACTGAAAAATGACACGAATTATTAAATATGAAAAATTAAATCAACATTTTTTGTGAGCAATTATCCACTTGACAGCATAAGCCAACATATAAATGCCTCCAGAGAGAGGAGCAAGAGCCATAATGCCAGCGAAGTGAGAATCATTTGAAGAAATTGATATAAATGAGTAATCCATACCAATAATTATCATATATAAATTTGCCAAAAACAGCAAAGATATGCTGAAATCACGGGTCATCTGTTTGAATATGTCCTTGTAAGGATCTGCTATTATGGTTACAATTACCAGTAGAACAAATACTTGAGCAATGTAAGGCAACGAAGCAGTATTGACACTAATAGCACACACTGCAGAGAACACAAAGCGAATAGCAAATGGAATGGCGGAGAACCACCTACAGTCTCTTGTACCAGGCTCTGTACCGTTCTTGTAGCAACCTTGTACAGAGTCTACAATGACGTGAAACAGTATTTGCCATCGATACGGAAGGATGCTGAGGCACCGCTGGAAGCAAGAATAGGGATAAAGGAGCAGTATTATAACTGGACATATAATGAATAAAAGACCTATCATAATTGAAGGAATGGCATACCACAAATGATGTGGGCTGAAGTAGTTTAAAGAGGCATTCATATATAAACCATATCTCTTCTTGTGATATTTACTGTAGATCATTACTGGAACAAGAATATCCAAGCAGACATTATAAATTTTAACATAAGAGAGGAGCATGAATGTTACAAACGCATCTATAGTACAAGTTTTAAGGTCCCAGCTTTTTCTGCAACACTTTGTGATTAAATTATAAGGTCTTTTGCATAATGCTCGAACTAGTGTGAAATTATAATTGTGCAGGAGCATCGCCAAATGTGTCAATAAAATTAGACCAAAGGGATACAAAGCCACAAGGAAGTCAAGAGACAGCACCAGTAAAGGGGATGTTTTAAAACAAATGTCAAGATCTAGCAGACGAAAGAAGTCTAAGTTCCATATGCCGAACACAGTACCAAACACTTGAAGAACTCTATACATAAACTTCGATTTCTGCAACTTTAAGTCTATCACAAAAACTCTAATTAACATTGGCGAAGTAGCCATTTGACTGACTAGTACAATACCTTGAAGCTTAGACGAGGGGATGTTAATACTGAATAAAAGAACAACTAAATAAAGAATTGTCAACGGCACAAAAGCGACTAGGATATATTTCAGTATATTAATCCAACCTCCAGAACATGTAGTACAAGACATATCGTAAGAATACGCTCTCATATACATCCCATCAACACATTCACTACACAATGTTCCAGTACGATTCAGTCCACCACACATTTGAGCATTCAAATCTGTTAAATTTCTAGGTAACGTGGTGTAGACACCATTTAAACTGAAGTAGTTTCTGTTGTAAATATTGCAGTTATAAAGACAGTTCCCTTCTTCTGTCTCATTTCTGTCCTCATTCCAAGTCAAGCAATAGCACTCTAGTACACCTCCTTTATCTCCATTCTCACTGCATAAAACCACATAATTGCGTTCATAGCATTTACAAGTACTGTTTTCATTACAGTAGGACCACGAGGGACAGGAGAGTTCATTCCAACAGTCACGTTCTGAATAGCCTTCCATATATTTCTCATCTGATAGTTCTGGTAGTGGAAATAAAGCCATAACAAGGATACAAATTCCTATCAAACCCATCATTATATTCTTTCAAGCAACTTGTACTGCCCTTAGCTCATGAGATGCCTGTAATTCATACGTTCTATCTGTTTTCCTTTCTATTTCCAAATATGATATTTCCTGTCAAGATTCTAAGGACAAAGTGTTGCAGTTATCAGGAAGTCGATCAGTCTTTGTATTTCAGTTGTCAAATCTGAAATTCTTCTAATGTCCATCTGTTTAGCCTGTCTTCTATATATCTACAGATGACATAAGTAAAAGAGTCCAAATATTGTTACGCTAGTGAATCAAGCATATAAAAACCTTTAGAACTCTTAGTGATTTCTTTAAAAAAAGTTGCCTCCTTTTAATCCACTCAATGCTATTCGTGGTCAATAGTTGCTGTTGTTTCTTTCTCAGCCAATTTGTAATTTACAAGTAGCACTTGTGTATTCTATGGTAAAGAAGGTAAGCTAATTCTAATTTCTTATATTTTCTCTTCAGTTATAGAGAGAATGTAACTGCTCAATTATGTGTTCTTTATAACACTTCCTCTCTCTAGTTCGACCTTAAAAGTAGTCTTTGTGGTTGCTCTGTGTATGGTTTGGGATAAAAATCTGCAAAAACATATTTTACTGTTTAGAATAATAATTCAGTTTCAGATTATCACTTTCCTAGCAAAGTTGATATATTATCGTAGAGGCTCATTGCTATGAATTGTAACTTGAATCAGTAGATTAGCTTAACGTAGCACTGTTTAATCATTGAAAGAGAACTTTTGCAGTCTGGGAACCTTCTTCAGCTAAAATCAGAAGTTTGCACAATGATCTGGATATAGCTATGAAGGATGATAGTCCAAGATGAATGTTAGTGGTAGGTATTTGGATGAATGTGCACTAGTAGCTAATTAGTTGATCTGGAGTTGTAGGGTTCTTTGAAACTTCACTGACAGTTGGACACATGTAATAAAATAATTGAATAAGTAAAAAGTAAAAATATTTTTTAAAAAGGTAAAAAATAGTAAAACATAAAAGTAAAATAAAACAATTATAAACAATTAACTACAATTCGCCTTATTGGTATGGTTACCTGCTGTCATCCTCCTTAACTACAGATTGGCAGTCTGAGCTGATGTGAGCCCGCAGTCATGTGTGCGCATGCTCCTTGCGTGAGGCAGCGGTATGACCTTGGACCCACCCCCCTGTGTGGCCTTGGGGGTGAGAGACTCGGCAGGTCAGTGGCAATTAGCATTAATTGCCCTGCATCGCCGGAGTCCCCCAAAGGGGCCGCAGGAGGCGGCCTACACCCCCAAGGCTATAAGTAATAGGTTAGGAAAGGGGGTTGACAGCTCTCTTACCAATGGTAGTAGGCTGTATACCTGTGAAAGTAAGTACAAACAAGCATACACAGTGAGAACTGAGCATTATGACAAGAGTAATGCTGAACTACCCTTGACCCCTAACCTTCTCCCTCTCACTGGCTTTGTGATGTGGCCATCCAGTGACTACGTATTGGTTCCTTACTGTGAGAGGGTCTGGCCTACATCTCCGTTAACTACATTTAAAATAAACTAAAATACACTAAAATGCTAAAATGGCATCTTGCAATTAGTGCCTACAACTCTTAGAGGGCTTCATCATATGATGTAGACCTTGTATACTTTTGCACCATGTGCAGATTATAAGCTTGTTCAAGCCTTTGCTATTAAAGCAAATTAGTTGGCTTCTTATAGGAAGTAATTATGATAAAGCTAGAGAATCATATATAATGGGACTATAAAATATCTAACACATAGCTACCTACTACTACTATCCTGCCAATGGAATGATTTCATAGGGCAACTATATATATGGAGGAACTAGCTTCAGGTAAGGACTATAATCAGCTATTGCAATAGCTAGCTAAAGTCTATATGTTGCTAATAATACATTTTTTATAAAATATAAAACCTTTTCTTAACTTTATTAACAACTTAAAATAATTTTAGTCAAAGTTAGCTAATTAAAACCAATTAATAAACGGTTGTGTTACTGTAAGATGCAAAAGTTAGTAGCTTCATGGCTAAATATTTTGTTCTAATGCATGTAATGAACTGAAAAAATATTCCATTCAGTACCGAATACTCTTTCATTTAGCTGCAAACTTTATTTAATTATTGGATGGACAATTCTAGTATCCAAGAGGTCAAAAAAAAAAGAATGAAATTTAATAATTGAGAAGAAAACCCACATGTGGCTGGAAATCAAACCCAAGCGCTTAGGCTTAGTCACCTGTGCTTTAATCTTTGAACAACTCAAACCCATAATCAATTTTGATATATTATTCTATCTAACTAGTCATAAGTAATTTTCCTGTAATAAGAGTTTGTGGTTCCAATGCACTAATTATCATAGGCTACTCAAAACAATGCATGATGATTAGGGACCAAGTATTTTAATTTTCCTCATTCCAGCAATCCAGCAAGATTTTTTTTTTGTAATTCTAGGTTTATACAATAAAATGTTATTTTTATTGGGCTTAGAACAGTTTGGTGTGTCTGAACAAGTGAAAATTTACAGAAAATGCAAGAACAACATGGATGATAATGATTACGTAAGCATGATTTCATTGGCCAACAAAGATGAAGAAGACATTTCTGGTAATATAAATATTTTGTAAACCATAAACTATTTAAAAGTTATGTGGCTGAGTTAGCTAATTGAGTGTTTTATTAGTGAATACATCCATTTAAGATAAAAGAATCACAGTGTGTTAGATTTATTTCTTGTTTGCTTCGCAGTACAATGAAATTTCTTCTGATTGTTATTCTGGAAATATGTTTAAAAAAAATTACTATGTTTTTTATCCACAAATATTTCAGAAAAAGCCTCACAAGCTGTTAGACATTGTTGCAGCAGCTGAAGAAGTTGATCGTTCCAGTTCTCTTATGGATACAATACAAGCATTGATAGATCAGAAGGCAGAGTTGAACTATTCAAGCAAGGAAACTGGTGAGACATTTTTTCATAAAGCTGCTGTTCACTGGGACTCTAATATGATGGATATGGTTCATGAAAGATTTATACTTATACGTTCTTGTGAGCATATCCCCAATATTAGTGCCCAAGACAAGAATGGCTGGACTCCATTGCATCAAGCTGCACGAGTAAACAACATAGACATGGTTGAATGGCTGCTATCACATGAGGCAAGAATGGAGGAGAAGACTTTTACAGAACAGCAGACACCTCTCCACTACGCTGCGAGGTTTGAGTCCATAGAAGTTATGGAGATCCTTTTGAATAAAGGAGGTATGTGTGTTAACATTATAATATTGTATTAATTATCCTTCCAAACCAATATTGGCTCATAAACTCAGTTAAGTCATTTAAGTTTCGTCAGCTCTAGTACAATAAAAAATAAAAAAAACAAGCAAAGTAGTTAAATTCATATCTAGTAAATGGTAGTTAAAAGTATAACTAACTACTCACATGATTTATTGTGACATGAAAAACCAAGTAATGGGGTGCTCAATCGAAAATTGAGTAGCTAGCTGTATAATTATTATTATAGTTATGAATGAATATAGTACAATTTTCCTTTAATTGTGTGAAGTGCCTTTTTTCTTCAGGAGATTACTCCACTTTCTTCTTGTTCTATAACTGTGTGTTCTTAAAACTCCATATTGGTCTCATTGAAACCCTTTACCAGATTTGTGTGCCTTTGACAAGAGATCTATATTATGGTGAAAAATGTCGAGACATACTGGTAATTGATTATCGTATTCTATTTTATACCTAATCAATTCCAAGTTAATACAAGTAGAATTGAACCATAGCTATTGAAAAAATTTGAATTAATTTGGATGTGAACATTTTGAAAAATAGAAATTACATGCAAGAAATGAGTTAAATAAATGAAAATGATTCTCTGAATGTGAAAAATATTGAACTTGATATATGCCAAAAAAAAAAAAAAAAAAAAAAAAGAAGCAATAACTTGAAGGTCCAAAACAAAGATTAAGTTGAATAATGTCAAGTATATTTGAAATGATGAAAGAAATAATTAATTCAAAGAGATTAAAAGTGCCACTGAAGAAGAAAAAATTGATTTGGGAGGGGAAAAAGCAAACAAATAGCAGCTACACTAAACCTCTCTCCTTTGCAGAAGTGTAAGCCAACGTCTGTTAAAAATCATTTCAAACTTTTAGCATTTACACACAGACAGTTGCTACTTACGACGATACAAAGAAAGAAGCAAACAACAGAGCGAAGGGAACGCCTCTAGGTTAAAACAGATCAGCTCCGCTGTACTATATAACTCGACTGTAGCCTCCTTACACGCGTGAAGCGCAACAATTGCAACAGCAGTACAAGCCGGCCTGCAATTTTCAGCTCACGTGATTAAAACGTGCGGTAAAGGAGCGTAACCGGTAGCGCAATACAACGATCGTACGTACGGCTAAAATCGACTAGCTTTTTCTTGAAAACTAAGTCGAAACAAAAAATTCTAGCACATTAAAGGGACTTACTTTAATTTCTCTATCTCTACATCGTTTCAGAGCCCGGAAGGCCGTCATCTTCGAGATCCGGTGTTGAATGACGCACACACACACACACACACACACACACACACACACACACACACACACACACACACACACACACACACACACACACACACACACACACACACACAGACTGACAAAGTGACTATTGTAACCCTCTCGGCATGCAGGCTGAAGGTTAAAAATAACAAGGAAATACATAACACAATAGACTATAATGGAGAGAATGATCACTGCATGCAAGGGCAAGCTGACACAGTATGAATGTGTGTGTGCAGCAGGCATGAGTTTTGGTTTTCTGTAAGTACTTCTCTGCATTTAAGGCCTGGACATTATCTGGAGGGGAAGGCTGATCTG